>Ga0131853_10022672_pt1 | contig 11357 bp, 12 predicted proteins | sample TergutLab28metaG_FD_92764 | JGI IMG/M metagenome (GOLD analysis project Ga0131853, IMG submission 92764) | Labiotermes labralis P1 segment gut microbial communities from Petit-Saut dam, French Guiana - Lab288 P1 (version 2) (version 2) | ecosystem: Host-associated > Arthropoda: Insects >...
AACATATGCTTTGTCTTGCTCTAGCCCCTGAATATACTCCCTTACCTCCGGCTCTTTATCTTTACCATAGAACGCTTCCACAAAGTCAGACAATTCTTGCTTCGTCATTTTGGCGCCCCACGCACCCCAGTCAAGTTGTCGCGCTTCATATTCGCCGTTGTCTTTCATTTCCCAAAGGGTTTCGAGAAGTTTATGTGCCTTTGGCAAAAATGGTGCTTCCCCTCTATTGGGGATATTTCCGCTATAATCACCGCCGTAAAAATCAAAGTCGGGGCTGTCCATATTACCAATCCAAGCGTCAACCATCATTATCATTCACCGCCTCTATTATGCGCCCCTCTCTCATAGGGATTGCGCCCATCACATCTAATATAATCAGTTCTTCAACTCGTTCCAACTCTTTCTGCGGGTCACCAATCGTTATAGAACTTGTGTTTTCAATAACATCATCCCAGTAACACTCAACGCCCGCGCCCTGCAAAGACCCCGCCAAAAGCGGGCAGTCGTGGCAATTATCTAAATTATCAACTAACTCATGTAACATACGGCAGTAGATTTTTTTGCCAACGCCGCCGTAGTTCAGGTGGTTAATCGGGGTCAGATGGTCGTAGAGATTACCTTTTACATCGCATAGCGGCAGGGCGGCGCGGAGTTTTGCCATTTGCTCTTTGTCGTCACTGACCGGATTGCCGCCTATAAATAACTCCCTCAAATTTGTAAGCTCCGTTAATGCGCTAATATCAGTAATTTCGTTCCCTGCCAAGTCTAAATTCTCAAGTTTGCTCAAGCTCTTTAGAGCGGTTATGTCGCTGATTACATTGCCGCCCAAATACAATTGTTTTAACACGGATAACCTTGCTAATGGGCTTATGTTTTTGATATAATTGTCATGCAAGCTCAATAGCTCTAGTGTAGTTAATCCGCTTAACACGTTTATATCGCTGATTTGATTCTCGTGTAGAAACAAGGTCGTCAGATTGGGTGTTTGCTTTAGAGTTTCTAACGCTGAATCGGTAAGGTTAAGGTGGCTTAAATCAAGCTCGGTCAAATCCTCCGCATCTAATTCCATATCTTGTATTCTTAATCCTGTTGAGGGCGCATTTTTATCGTTCGCCAGCTCTTTCAACTGCGCTAATGCCGCTTGGTACGCTGTCTTATCAAAACGGTATGTTGGGAAAATAGAGCATTTTCCATCGGGGCTACCAAGATTTTTGTGACGGAATCCGCTCCAAATTACCTCCGTTTCGCTTTCATCAATCGTTACATAAAATGCTGAACAACCACACATATAGCAACTTGGAATGCCGCAAATCATAAGCGCGGGTTCGCTGTCGCTGTCGGGGCTACGCTTGCTGATAAGCTGTTCATGGAGATAATGTAAAAACTGATAAGCATAGCTATATTCTTTATGTTCGTATTCGTAGCCGCCAGCAAGCGCCGCTTCGCGTTCAGATTGCTTAACAATTTCCAATAATGGCTGACCGTTTATCACTGTTACGGCAAGTTCGTCACCATGTTCGCGCCCACCCGCTACAACCATTTTTTCAAAAGATAATGTGTCCATACCCTACCTCCTATCGCTATGATATGTGATACCCACACATTAGGTATCGTCTTCATCCAGCATGTCCACCACATCCCATACTTCCATACCAGTCACCTCACGGAATATGGCTGCGCCAAGCGGGGATTCTTCATCATCGTCAATATTAGCGTAATGGTCTACGCTATCATTTTGCCACATACAAACAGGGCAAATCTCAAGGTCGCCATAGTAATCAAATTCGTGTTCCCCGCAGACAGGGCATTTAAACATATCCTATCCCCCCCCGCAAATTTTATGCTGTCTTCATTTTTCGCTTATTCAGCCCGAGGGTCAATATACATCAAATAAACCAATACTGACAAAACTTCCTCAACCCCACGCCCCCAACTCATCGTCAATATCTCTCCATACTCTGCGGCGTAATAGGTAATGAGTCGTTGGCTATGGTTTATAATACCTATACAGTCATCAAAAACTCCTGCTGGCGTTGTTATTCTCAAGTTGCTCTCACCCACCAACAAGTTTTCTCCAAGATGGTTTTGAAACCAATGCGCCATTTCACTCGGAATATACAGACCTGACCAAGACAGTATCGGGTTAAACCCTCTATATAGCAAACTCTGACTGTCTACATCAAACATAAATCTGTTCCAGTACACAGTTTTATTCTCTAAAAGCGTGAATTGCTCTTGTGAAAGTCCTACATGGATATGGTTGAGTTGGTAAATCTCTGGAAATTCCATAGCAATATAATAGATGGTTTGTTGTGTTTCAAACTGCAAGCCGCCCCTGCCATCGTCCAGTATTTCAAAATCACTTTCCACGGTTCTAAACTCCACTATTATCCCGCTATCGCTGGGATGAACCAAGTGAGGGGCAGAAAACCACTTTACCGTTGGTACAGTTGGTCTATATTTACCCGCATGGGATAAACCGCCATCAGCACCATAATCCTTTTCAATCGTCACTAAACGGTCAATATAGTAGATGTCAAAAACTGGCTCTATCGGCTCTGGTGCGCTCTCTGCTGCTCTAGCGGGTGTAGATTCCCTGCTAGGCCTGTCGGATTGCTCTGGCTGTGATGTAGGTGATGTAGGCGTAGAACACCCCGAAAACAGGGCAAAAATCAAGATAGCTGACAACAACATCATTTTAATAAGCATTCACATTCCTCCCCCATTCTATATCATACCTCGCTTTCCACAGCAAAGGGAAGTGGAAAGGCGGTGTCATACTTCTTTTAATCCAAAAACGCCTTTATCTTTCGCCAATCTTCCAGTTGTTTTTCTTCGTTTCGGAACAAATTGGTAGCTTGCTTACCTGTATGCGAAACAGGGCAGACAAGTATCGGTTTTATATCAGAAATTGAAAGATATACCGCGCCATTATCTATCACATCTTTAAAGGCTTTGAAATAATCTTTTGCCAGAGAGTTGCCCTTGAGGTCGGTAAATTCACCGCATTGTTGCAGTCCCAACAACGCTGATTTTCCAACTGTAATAATCACTTTCGGCTGAATAATGGCAATTAGTCGCTTAACATAATTTTCATTGCACAGCTTAAACCATTTCGGGCTGGTATCTTCACTAAGACCGCCAGTTTTATAACACTGGATAGAGTTTGTAAAAAACAGCTTATCGTTGCGGTTTCGGGCATCTATCCCCAATGCTTGTTCAAATAGGTAAATTGTGCGGAAATCTGTAGCGGTGTTTCCTCCATCAAACTCACAATAAATATTTCCATCGTCAATATATTTTTCAAGCTTTCGTGTGTAGTCCTCTCCTGCAAGCCCCATTCTCTCGCCCTCAATATATCCCCAATCCTGCCCAATCATAAGTATCTCGGCATCAAGGCTACCTTGCCACTCAGCCCAAAGATTGATGTGCCGTCTGCCTGTATCGTGAGTAAGGGTTATTTGTCCGTTCTTGCCATTGACAGGGTATTGGTCGCATAAAGTACAGTGCCGGACATCTTCCACCAGCTTTATGTATTTTTCGTGTTTATTCATGGCTGTATACCACCTTTCCTGTATACAGTCATTTTACCACTTATGACGCTATCAGTCAATTATAATGAAACAAATAGCATATTTAGCGCAACAAAACACAACATATTGTATGTGTCACGCAGATGTTTCCACTGACATTCCATATATTTAGTGCTGGTAGTATATTAAGGAAAACATATGCCCCGTGTATCATCTTCATATACACAATGAAAGAGGGTATGCGGTATGGATTATAGGGCTTTGGGTAAACGTATTCGTGAGGAACGGCTGAAATTGAATCTAACACAGGAAAAACTGGCAGAGGATATAGAGCTATCAACCGCGTACATAGGGCAGATAGAGCGGGGAGAGCGCAGCCTAACCTTAGAAAATTTGGCTTTGCTTGCTAATCGCGTGGGCGTCACAATAGATTATCTTCTTTCTGACTCCGTACCTCCGCATAGCGAAATACTTAACAACCTATGGCTACAGCTTATGGGAGAGCGCACAGAATCAGAAAAACTGCTTGTAATCAACATGATTAAGCTGATGTTCTCTCACATTGACGAGAGTAAAAACTATTTGGAGCGGGTAGCTGAAAGCTTCTTTATACTCAACACCAACGTCAGCAACAGCACTGACGATGATGCCGATATGCTTCTCAACCAAAAAGCCGCCGCTTACCACGCCCCCGCCAAGTTCTCTATAAAGCGCATACGCAAAGGGGATAGGGTTTTCTTGTACCGTAGCGGCGTTGGCATTGTAGCGGTCGGCGTTGGGAGCGGCGAACTCAAAATCAAGAATTATCACAATGACCCCGCCCATGAAGATGAAGAATATTACACGCCGCTAAACGGCTTCTATAAATTGACAAAGCCACTCCCTGCAAGCGAAATCAAGAGAGTGGCAAATTCAGAGTACATTTTTATGGGAACACTTTTTGAAGTCAACGCCCAAGAGGGTATTAGGCTGTGGGAATATATATGCGAAAATTGTTTGTAGCTGATGGTTTTTGAATTAAGTGAAAAACCTTGCCGCCGGAGGTTCGGAGGTAGTTTTTTAGAAAAATTAAGTTTTAGTGCGGGGTATTATCGGCAGGGCGTTTAACGCTTCGCTACGCCCTGCCGTAGAAACGGGCGGGGATTCGATTTCTAAAAATAGATTGCTTCGCAACTATTTTGTATAAATCTCTCCCCGTTTTAGTGGTTTTCTTCTTTTTAATAATAGAAAAATCAATGAATAGTTGCTTATGCCACCAACTAAAAGCAGGGAGTAGGCTAGATAAAATACTTTTAAAGAATCTACCTCCGTACTTCCGGCGCCAAGAAGCGGCAAAGCTTTTTCTCAGAATACAAAGGGGGATTTATAGGGCACGAGCCAACAGGCGAAGTGCCTGATTCGTGACGCACGCCGCGAAGCGTCCAAGCGTGCGTCACCTTTCCCCCACTAAAAACTTTTAGACTTTATCAAAAATAACCTCCGTACCTCCGCGCTCAACATCTATAGCTATTTAAAAATTTTAAAGACACCCCCACCCCCCGGTTGTTTTCTCGCTCTACCACTTCCGGGGGAGTATTCCTCAGCAGAAAAGCTATAACACTCCCTCGCTGAACAGAAAACACCGCTACGGTGCTTTCGCTATTCGGCTTGAAGAATTACTCAGCAAAACAAGAAACACCTTATATCGCAATTTTAGGCTTGTTCTGGTAAAGGCTCATGGTATCTAGCGGGTTGAACTGGTCAAAGTTTTGGGATAGGTCTTTGTTGAACATGTTAACGTACTCTTTTACCACCGTAAGGTCGCTATGCCCTAACAGCTTTTGAAGCCGGAATATATCCCCGCCGTTCAGTATCCATTTTTTCGCAAACGTATGGCGGTATAGGTGTGCTGATGTTTTCGTTACGCCCCGGCTTTTGTTATATCTCGCCAGCATTTCCTGATAGGTGCGTAGGTCGGCCTTATTCCCGTAAGCGTTACAAAACACATATTCATCAGCTTCACCTTTACGGTAGCCAAGATATTCACGTAGGACAGGAGCTAAAGAACCAGACATCGGTATCAGTTGTGCCTTGCGGTTTTTCGTCTTGCTTATCTGGATTAGGCTGTTATCAAAGTCTAATTCGCTTATTTTGATGTTTAAGGCTGAGGATATACGGTTGCCTGTTGCCAGTAGGTAGTTGGAGAACACCCAAGTCTTATATTCAGAGAATCCACAGTTTTTTAAGTTGGGTTTTTTAAGCAGTAAGCGCAGTTCTTCATCGGTATAGGTTTCTTTGATAGCCTTATCCGCTTTGGGGAGCTTGATTTTAAAACTGGGTACACTCCCGTTGTCCATGCAGTGATAGAGGAACGCCCGTATATCCCGCAGATAGGACTGAACCGTTATATCATTACAGCCCCGGCCTTTCAAGTATAGGATGAACCCGTCTACCGTGTCGGGCGTTACCTCTGACGCTGGAAAGCTCTCGTCAGCCAAATACCGCTGTAAGATGGAGAAGTGTAGTTTGTATATGGCTATCGTCTTTTCGGATAGGTTGCGGACGGTACATTGCGTAATGTAGCTCTCAAAGCATTCGGACAGCGTAGCGGCTTCATTCGTTTTCAGGCTTATTTTCTTCATAATATTTTCCCCTTTCAGCATAAAAATTCACTCGTAGAACCCCCGCCTTTTGGCAGTAGAATCTAACGAGTGAAAGCTGAACAGTAGTTACGCAAAGATAAAATCCTTGTAGGCCAGTAGGGCTTACAAGGATTTTGGTGCGGCTAAGAGGACTTGAACCTCCACCTAATTGCTTAGACCAGAACCTGAATCTGGCGCGTCTGCCAGTTCCGCCATAGCCGCTTATTGAGTTTTTTTCACCGAGTTGCCCCGACTAGAACCTGAATCTGGCGCGTCTGCCAGTTCCGCCATAGCCGCACATCTATAAAATGAGCAGTTCAACTACTCTATTTTATCACATTGTATTGATGAAATCAATCGTTTCACTAAGGTGGCGTTAGCTGAATCTAGCGCGTCTGCCGATTCCGCCACATCCACAATGCTCATAAATTGTAGCACAAAGGCAACGGGGTGTCAATCCCTGTTTCGCGGCATGGGCTTACATAGCTCCACGACCTTTTGCGGTTTTGGAGGAGTTCCTACGGCCGCCAGCCACCCCTCCGCGAACGCTATGCGCACCATAGAAAACAAAGCGTTTTGGGCGCTGTCGTATTCTCTGCGGTCAATAAAATCGCTGAACGCCTGCTCAAAATCCATCATAACACAACCCTCCCGCCAAACCGTATAAGGCATATAATACACCATATACGACAAAATATCCATATAGCTTTAATTTTACCTTATAAGGACAGCGAGGCGCCATTAACTGGCCTAATATTGACTTTATAAAGTCAAGCGGAGGGCCGTAACATGGATACGAGAAAGGCTGTACAAAACAGGGTTATTGAATTATGTAACGCAAAAAGGTGGGCGGTTAATGCGCTTGCAAACTATTCAGGCATTCCTTCATCGACAATGAGGAATATTGTTAACGGACAAAGCAAAAACCCCGGCATTGTAACTATCAAGAAAATATGTGACGGGCTTGGAATTACGTTGGGCGAGTTCTTCGCCACGCCGGAATTTGACAGCCTGGAGCAGGAAATAAAGTAAAGGCGAACTGTTTTCGCCCGCAAAAATATACCTTTTATAATATGCTTGTGACGCAACGGCAAGTGTGTTATAATAAAACGCGGGTTAATCAATTAAAACAAAAAGTTAAGGGGGAAAGAGCATGAATATTCCAAATATGCCAAATGTACCGAACATACCAAACATACCGATCAAGAAAATCAGGAATTTGATAATTATATTGGCATTGATCGTATTGGCGGGGTTCATAGTCGTTCCATCAGTATTTACCGTCCAGACAGGCGAAGTAGTCGCGGTACGCCAATTTGGCGTGGTAAGGGAAGCGGTGCATCCCGGCATTCATTTCCGGTTATGGTTTATACATACCCGGGAGCGTTTTGACGTAAGGGTAAGAGAAGTTGATATTGATTTTGCTACATATAGCGTAGACGCCCAAAGCGTGCAGGGGCAGGTGTCCATACAGTATCAGTTAAATCCCCTTGCCGTTATTACTGTAACTGAACAATTCGGCAGGCTGGAGATGCTTGAATCCAGGCTTCATGCCATGCTGCTGCAGGAGATACAGAACGTGTTTGCCCTCAGCCCCGCCATGCAGCTGGTGGAAAACCGGGCGTATCTGAGCCATGACATACGGAGAAGGCTTGACGGCATAGCCGACCAGTTCCATGTATCCATAACGGCGGTGGCGCTTGAGCATTTGCAGTTTAGCACCGCGTTTGAATACGCTGTCGAACAGCGCCTGATCGCCGAACAGGAAAGGGACAGGGCGCTTGTGTTCGCCAACCAGCAACTGGAAGTGGCAAGGCTGGAGGCGCAGGCTGTTACGGTAAGGGCAAGGGCCGATGCGGAGGCGCTTGAGATCATGCAGCAGGCCTGGGGCGATTTGGGCGAAGCCGTGCGGGATATCATGCTGCGGCAACTGGCTATCGAATCGTGGGACGGCGTGCTGCCGCAAGTTGTTGCCGACAGCAATTTCAGCCTTATTTTAGATAGCATGGGTTAAACAAGCTGCTTTATAAACGCCAAGGCCCTGCTACCGGTAAGTGGCGGGGCCTTGCTGTAAAGAGGTGAAGAATATATGCTGAGAATCTTTTTGGGAATGGCTTTAGCCGCGGCGTCGCTGGCCGTGCTGCTTACATTCTGGGTTTCGCTTTACCGGGCTAAAAAAGCGCAAAGGTTGGCGAAAGAGCAGGAGCGGCAAAAAAGGGAAGACGCAAAGGCGCAGGAGAGGGAAAAGAAAGAATTTTTGGGCGACGCGCTGTATGCCGCGTCCCGCAAAATGACTATTGCGGTATATTACATACGATCGTATTGCGGCAGCGGGGCGTTCGGGGAATGGGAAAGCATACGCGCAAGTTTGCTGCAGATCTGCGGCACGCTGGATCATATCAACCAGTTTGTCTCCGCTCACCCCAGGCAGGCCGGCGCCATGCATGACGTAACGCAGCATCTGCTGCCTTTGGTCGGGAAAATGATGGACGAGTACGATTTGTGCGCCGCGCCCGGCCCGGAAAACGCGGCGGCCAAAGAAAACATAAAAATAATAGACGCCTGCCTGCGCGAGGTAGCCGCCGCGCTGGATAAAAAACTGAGCGCGCTGTTTGAGGGAAGGGCATATGACTTGCAAGCGGAGCTGCGCGTATTGGAATCGCAAAAAGAAGGGGATTGGAAAATAGAGCCCTGACCACGCGGAAATCAGGGCCGCTGGCTTTATGCCAACAGGCCCCGGGATACCGCCCGGGAGAGCTTGCGGCTTACAAAAACTCTTTCATCTCGACCATGTTGTGCCAATATCTCTTAGGCATATGGCTCATGCGGCATTTGGGATTAAGCCGTTCCTTAATCCCGATAGTCTTATAAAAGTTTTTCCACAAGCCCTGATAATGAAGCTCCTCCGTTGATTCGCAAGCAAACTCGACGCCGTCAACGGCGGCGATCTCCAGCTTTTTATCCTGATAAACAAGTACCGCCTTATACGTTTTATCGTAAATCATAAAATCCTCGTTGGGGAAGCGGCGGATAAAATGCCCGGCCAAAAGGGGCAGGACAAAGTTTTTTGGGGTGATAACCGCGCCAAGCATGGTGCCGTAATCTTTAAAGCGGATAAACCCCAGAAGAAGATGCCGCTCGCCCAGCATATGCCGCTCCATTGCCAGAACTTCGGAGATTTCCTGAGCGCCGAACATAAACGGCGCCCTTGCGCCAACCCGGAAAGCCGTGATCAAAAACTTTAAAAGTTTAAGCTCTTTTTTATCATGATGGCAAAGAAATACATGACCGGTAAGCTCAAGGGCCCTTTTGGAAATATTTTTTTCGATGGATTCCCTGACAGCCCCGGCCTTGATTTCGTCAGACGCTATCAATCGCCGCTCGTAAAAGCTTGGCTCAAAATCCCCGGCCCGGACTATGTCTATCGGCAGTTCTTTAGCGTAGAAACTTTCATGAACGCAGCATAAAAAGCCTGTCAGGCTGCCGTCGTAAACATATATGACGGCGGCGGGGCTTACTGCAATTTTGTAGCCAGGCATAAGGCGGCCTCCTCCCGGACTTCTTCTATGGCGGGGGGGTTGGGGCCAAGCAGGAATTTTGTATGAGGCGTGTCGAAAAGGCTTAACTGCTCGGCTCCCATCGAAAAACTGGCCGGGTCGATAAGCGCTTTTGCCATGATGTGTTTATTCTTGGATATTCCCGGAAGCTGATCGCGCGCTGCGATAAAATATTTGGCCCGCTTTAAGACCACGCCCATCCGCTTTAACTCATCCATGCCCAGGCGCGAATGCCTCCTTGCCATAAAAATGCGCCTGGCGCTTTCCGGGCCGATCCCCGGCACGCGGAGGAGCGCCTGATACTCGGCCTTATTGACGTCCACCGGGAAAAAGTGCAGGTTATTTACCGCCCAATTACATTTTGGATCCATATAAGGGTTAAAATTCGGATCATCTTCGCTCAGTATCTCATCCGCCTCAAAGTGGTACTGCCTCATAAGCCAATCCGCCTGATAAAGACGGTGTTCGCGCAGCAGAGGCGGCTTGCTGTCTATGGCCGGCAGCATGGTATCCGAAACCGCCGGAACATAAGCCGAATAAAACACGCGCTTTAAGCCGTACTTGTTATACAATCCCGACGCAAGCTTGAGGATGCTGTAGTCGCTTTCGGGGCTTGCGCCGATTATCATTTGGGTCGCCTGCCCGCCGGGAGCAAAATTTTGCGCGTGTTTATACTGCGCTATTTCGGCGTTGCCGGCTGTTATGCCCTGCGTTATCTGAGCCATTGGAGCAAATATGGCTTTCCGCTTTTTTTCAGGAGCAAGAACCCCAAGGCTCGCTTCGCTGGGAAGCTCCACGTTAACGCTCACCCTGTCCGCCAAAAGGCCCAGCCGCCGCACCAGCCCGGGGGATGTGCCCGGTATGATTTTGGCGTGTATATAACCCCAGAAATTATGCCCGTGCCGCAAAAGCTCGAGCGCGCGGGCCATTTGTTCGCTGGTGTGATCGGGATTTTTAATTACCCCGCTTGATAAAAACAAACCCGCGATATAATTGCGCCTGTAGAACTCAATTGTCAGGTCAGCCAGCTCGGACGGGGTAAAAGCAGCTCTGGGAATATCGTTTGAAGCGCGGTTTACGCAGTATTTGCAGTCATAAATACAAGAATTGGACATAAGAACTTTTAAAAGCGTGATACAGCGCCCGTCGGCGGAAAACGAATGGCAGCATCCGGCAGGCACGGCGTTGCCCATGCCCTTGCCGTTTACAGGCCCTTTCCGCATCACTCCGCTGGAGGTACAGGCCGCGTCATACTTTGCCCCGGCCGCCAGAATGGTCAGTTTATCCATAATATCCACAGTTACACTCCCTGCCCCCGCAACAATTGGCGTTTCGCTCCGACAGTTACATTATAACATAGCTTTTCGCAAAAAGCAAACATAAGTTCTTTTAATTTTCAGAAAAAATAAAGGCCGTAATCTCCAAACATTTGAAGATTACAGCCTTTAACGGAGATTCCACGCTACCAGTCGAAAAGGCTGGTGTTTTCAGCCGTATCGGGATTGATAAATACATTAAACACCGACATCCCGTAATGCAGGTGCGGCCCGGTTGAAAAACCGGTGGAACCGACCGCTCCGATTCTTTGGCCCTGCCTGACCATATCGTTTGTTTGCACATCAATTGATACCATGTGGTAATACCAT
>Ga0131853_10022673_pt1 | contig 11356 bp, 3 predicted proteins | sample TergutLab28metaG_FD_92764 | JGI IMG/M metagenome (GOLD analysis project Ga0131853, IMG submission 92764) | Labiotermes labralis P1 segment gut microbial communities from Petit-Saut dam, French Guiana - Lab288 P1 (version 2) (version 2) | ecosystem: Host-associated > Arthropoda: Insects >...
CCATCATCAGGGAGCGCATTAGTTTGTGCTTACTGTAACACCGAAATAAAGAAAGTTTTATTTATTCACCTACCGATGTACTAGTGAGCTGTCTTAAAGACAATATTAAAAATTATATTAAAACTTACATTAAAACAACTCCGACATGTTTCAGTGTTACAGTTACACCATCATCAGGGAGCGCATTAATTTGTGCTTACTGTAACACCGAAATAAAGAAAGTTTTATTTATTCACCTACCGATGTACCAGTGAGCTGTCTTAAAGACAATATTAAAAATTATATTAAAATTTACATTAAAACAGCTCCGACATGTTTCGGTGTTACAGTTACTCCATCATCAGGGAGCGCATTAATTTGTGCTTACTAAAGTTACAGTTGTTAAAATAGTCCATTAAAATACATCGGTGTGTGGTTAATACGGTGGTGGTGTGGCTGCATATATTGGGCCCTTATTGGTGTATGTGTGTTGCACTGTTTGGCAGTAGACTGTAACTTTAGTAAGCACAAATTAATGCGCTCCCTGATGATGGTGTAACTGTAACACCGAAACATGTCGGAGCTGTTTTAATACAATTTTTAACATTGTCTTTAAGACAGCTCATTAGTACATCGGTAGGTGAATAAATAAAACTTTCTTTATTTGCATCATCTCCGTTGTGTTACAGGCGATTAGGGAGGGGGTGGGGTACGTCAAAACACAAATGTCTTCTATCGTATTTATTATGCTGACGACGACGTGCTTCGGCTACATGGATGTTTCTTTCTGAAGTGGTTGTGTCTTATGATTGTGCCGCAATCATAAGATACAACCACTTCAGAAACATCCATGTAGCCACCACCGATGTACCAACGCCACAGGAACGCCTGGGACACTCAGCACGTACAAACCCCTCCCAATTTTCGCCTGATATAGGGCCTACTACTTATATATCACAATCTAGCTTTATGCAAAATTGTAAGACTGGGTGTTAATTTTATATATATATATATATATATATATATATATATATGCATCAAATTCTTATAGTCTGCTTAGAAGACGTACTTTTAGCTCAATATGTATAAACCAACTGACAACGAGATCTCGTTGAAAGTTTAGAATATGCACCTATACTGTGATCATACTCTGTATAGTTTTCCTCGATATATATACTTTTGTGAGCTTGCCGAAACATGTCGCCGTAAGCATAATAAATAAGACACAAGACAGTTGTGTTTTGACGTACCCCATCCGCTCCCTAAATAAAACTTTGATGTATTTCGTAGTTTTAAATATAACAAAATTGTATAATTTATGTCAGTTTTGAGAGGTGTGTGGACTGTTAATCACTGACATCCCATTCACTGGCATTGTTTAATTACGTTCAATTCACACCGATATTATTTGTGGCAGTTCGTCCCGGATCGGCACTCCTTCGCAAACCGAGAGACATCTCTATAGACAGGCCCTGCTATCATTCTATAAAGCGGTGTATTGAGTTTACAAGCTTCTAACTGAATGCTAGATTTAATCTTGTCCGTTCTTTCCAATCTCTGTTTCCTCCAGTTTTTCTCTATTATACAATTCTTTTCCCGAAGTTAAAAAGCACCCAGTTCAGTTTTTACAATTCTGTTATGCAATTTAACTTAACTTCGTGTAGCCTGCGAACCCTACAGACAGTTATGCTAATTTGCGCTGTCTGAATTTTATTCATTTTACTGTTTATAAGTTTCTGTCACTCACAGTCACAGTAACTGACAAGAACTGAGTGTGTGTGTGTGTGTGTGTGTGTGTGTGTGTGGGTGGGGGGGGCGCTTTAGTTTTCATTTCAGTTTTCCACACACACCATAAAATTCTGTAAACTCATTTCTAAATACTGCATATGATTACTCGCAGCGCTGCGTATCACGTAAGGAAAGCCTGGCGCCTGGCGCCTGCTGCCCTACTCCTGTTGTCCAAACCCATTTCGTCAAATCATTGGACGTTTTCATAAGGAAGTCATTATTAATGTCCGAAACACTGAAAATGTAATCATCGCTTAATTCGTGTAATTCAAACAGTTTTGTGCAAATTATTTGAGGTTCCTCTGAATATTACTGTCCATATAGCAACGGTACTACCGGCTGAACAACACAGGAACCGTTCGGTTCCCGGCGGGGTCAACAGATTGGTTCTCCAAAGCGTCCAGAGGGATTCTAGGACCCAAATAACGTCCTTTTCGAAGAGTGTCAAGGGCGCGTTTCCCGGAGATTAATCAGCCGATTTGTGAAATTGACATCTCGCCTCCATCCATGTGCTGAAATTAAGAATGAGAGGAGCTTTCATCCTCTCCCTGTATACGCCTTCGTGTAGTGTAAAGGGACCACTTTAACTTCAAAGTGCTCGAAACTAATACACCGCTAAGAGCGATGGTGGGTACTGCTGAGCGACGACAGACAGTGCCACTGGTTAATTTTGTGGCATGAGATGTACATTCAAACTGCAGTAAAGATTCAACAGTCCAGAACTTCACTAGATGTTTCTGTAAGAATATCAAATTTGGCAACACCAAGCTGTTGAAAGCCCGACGGTAGCGTTGCGTTGTGTAACTTATTTATTAAATTTATGTTTTGCCGCACATAAAATTAGTTGAGTGTTTATATCATGTTTTAAATCTTTAGGCTAATTAAAAATGTGGAAAGGGCACGCAGTGCCCCTGCTGCTCTTCTTACGTTTGGACAAGTGATGTTTCAAGCTTAATGAGTCCATCCCCTCTAAAATAAAATAATTTATTACTGCTTCAGACGTTTCAAATACAGTAAAACTTCTCAAAACCGGGCTGTGTGGGGGCTGGCGGGTTGGCGTAACTGATATTTCATATTAACGTAATGATTGTCGCCAATTTCCAATAATCATAATGCAGTATGCAAAACCACCGCACAACACAACAGTGTCCAGTAAATTTGTATTATTTCAGATCGTGATTCCGAAGTTACTCTGCACAAATCTTTCACACTTCCTAAAATGGCGTTGGAACTTGAGTGTGTCGAAGATGATCGGGCAGTTGAGAGTGTAACAAACCTAACCTAATCCAACCTAACCTAACCTAACCTAACCTCTACTACAGTTCAAGAGTCAGTCCGTACCGCGCAGTAAACACAATACGTATTCGCTGTAAAACCAGTCAGTTAATGCTCCATACGAAGAGATTCGCTGTTTGTTCTGCGATCCGTACAGCTCATAAACACACTGTGTGCAGCAGAACTTAGAGTATTTATGCTCTTTTCGCAAGACTGCGAAAAGCGACTGTTAGCTTCGTCGATGTATGGCTGTTCGTCCGCATGGAACAACCCGGTTCCCACTAAACGGATTTTTATGAAATTTTGTATTTGAGTATTTTTCGAAATTGTGTCGAGAGAATTCAAATTTAATTAAAATCTGACAAATATAGGGGGTACTTTACATGAACACCGATATACATTTATGATAGCATCTCGCTAATTCTTTTCAGTACGAGAAATGTTTCAGACGGAATTTGTAGAGAAAATCAAAACACATTTTACGTTCAATAACTTTTTTTTTTAAACCCTGTCGTTTGAAAGATGACGTGGAAAAATGTGGTAGACGTAGAGCCGGACAGGCCACACATGACAATAAAACACGGCGCATGCGCTGTGCATGTGAATGCCTAGGGCTACAAACATACACTCCGAATATGTAATACTTATTTGCTTTTCTACGGCAACAGCGGTTACGCGAACGCGTCTGTTTGTTACGTTATAAGTACGTGGCTTCTTTGGCTTAATATCAAGCTCTGTGATGCATACAGTAAGCACTGGGCATGAAAGAGTTAACGAAACCAGAGACGTAGCGAATTATCACTTCTGGGTTAGGTATAACGTAGCTGCAGTAACCGAGCAAAGAATGACCGAATTGTGCGATATCCGAATTGTGAAGCTGTCTTGTACATATCATAACCATCCGCTAGCAGTCCCTCCTGGTGACGTACAGTTATGTCACAGCTGTGTGTGATATTTGGTAGAGGTGTGCCGTTACAGTTCAGCTTCTTTCTCTTCGTCATGTCCAGTCAGCCATTCATGTCACGTATTTCTTTATCTGAAATCGCATGAAATTCCTGTTTGTGTCATTATTGTAATTAATTTCTAACACGTCGACCGGTATCTTGATACAATAACATGTTGTATTCGGAGTAGTGAAAGGCTGCTTCGGAGCGCAGTCAACAATCCTCCAAACGATGACAGCTGCTTATGACACATTCCGTACATTCATACTGCCTTCTGTGCTACATTTTATCAACACTACAAAACTAAAACGTGAAATGTGAACACAAGGAAGCGTGTTTCTCATTGTAACATAGGTACATGGTCAACTGTGGGCCGGGTAGCTCAGTCGGTATAGCGACTGGCAACGGGCTGTACGGTCCGGGGATCGAATACCGGTTGCGGCGAGATTTTCCGCACCTGTCCAGACCGACCCTGGGGCCAACCCAGCCTCCTGTACATTGGGTACCGGGTCTTTCCCGGGGGTAAGGAACGGCCAGGGCGTGACGCTGACCCCTCACCACTTTTAGTGCCGTGGTCATGGATGAGTAGAGCTATACCTCTACCCACCCTCTGGGCCACACCGAACCTGTAACGGGAACGCTTTATGTTTCACCTTTACGTGGTCAACTGTGTGCCGGGTAGCGTAGTTGGTATAGCGACGGGCTACGGGCTGGACGGTCCGGGGATCGAATCCCGGTGGGGGCGAGATTTTCTGCACCTGTCCAGACCGGCCCTGGGGCCCACCCAGCCTCCTGTACGATAAGTACCGTGTCTTTCCCAGGAGGAAAGAGCGGCCGGGGCGTGACGCTGACTCTACACCGTGCCATGGTCAAGAAAGGGTAGACCTATGCCTCTGCTCCCCCCTATGGGCCGTACGGCCTGTACAGAACCTCAGTGCCTGTACGAGGGTGCACTTTACCTTTTTTTACATGGTCAACTGACTTTACTGTGTCGTATTTGATAGGAGCCATGAACAGTAAACTTCTAAGCTTCCTTACTTTCAGAGATTAGGTGTTCGTTACTGGCAGTTAGCTGTGTGCTTAGAAAACTGCGATGCAACGAGAGCTCTGAAGTGCGGTTTACACAACAGTCTTCAAACCTTTTTGTAATATAATGATATCATTTCCACCTCTTTGGGGTCGTTGAAATAATAGTACAGGGTGATTCACTACACAAAGACTTAACTTCAGCGTCGTGTTCCTTTACACCATATCGACAGCAAATTCCATGGGACTACGGATTTTTGCTGTTTGTACTCGAATGTGGTCACGTGGGTAATATTTACATGTAATGTATGCAGAAATAACCATTTCACATCTTAAACAGCGTCTTTTTATCGAAGAAAATATTACCTTTTTTACTTACAACACGATGGATTGTCTCACAAGTTAACCGTGGATATTTCTTGTATCTCTATCATAGTTTCCGTCGCCGATGGGCCTGTGACATTGGTCCACGTCATTGGCCATCCAAATCTCCAGACCTCATCCCTCTGGATTCGTACCTGTAGAACACAAAGTTATTGTGTACCAACAAAATGCGTAAGCACGAGATGCATTGCACCGTTGCGTTATTGGTGATGGCACACGGTTACGCACGGGAGGGGAAGTGAAGGGGAAAGTGACGAATGGAGTAGGTAGCCAGTACTCTTCACACTACCTCGGAACACGGTGTATCCAGCATTACTACCGCTGATGCGCACACCTCGGCTGCCAGTAGTCGACTGAATTGAAGCCCCTGGCCGATTTAAATAGACTCGTGCGTTTCGCCGAAAGACGAAATCTGGTTTCTGCGCGTGTGCCATCACATTTCAACTGGCTTGTACAACAAGAACATTTATACATCAACGACCTTTCGAAATGTCGGTAACTATGCACCACTCGACATGGCGTTGGTTTAGTTACCGTGCAGAATTAGCGCATAACTTGCCAGAAGACAGCGAAAGCAAATTCAGCGTTGTCCATATAATTTAATGGATCGCCAAAAAATGATACACGATTGGCTGTTTGCAGAACCTGAACCAACCAGAAGAAGTTGTTACCAAAGAGTCACAGTTTGATGTTTCTATACGGCTCATTAGAAGCAGCAACTCCTTCAGCCCAGGCATGACCCTAATAACGTAATTCCATCATTGAAGTCTCGTTCCTGAATTACTGTAAACAGGAGATTTGCCGCATCTCTGAATGCGTGTCTGTACATGCCCTCTGCTTAAGAACTGCATTGTAGAGGCTCATGGTGGAGTGGAGGTAAAACTGCACACATTCCTTTAACAACGGTACTGTGCTTGGAAGTGAGTGATGAATTTCACATTCCAGTTTCCTTTATATTTGGGATTAGAGCTATAAGGAAAAACTTCGTAGGCCAGAAATGGCCTGCATCTTTCTGAACATGTTTGTTTAACGACATTTTCTCAGTTGTTTGTTTTACGTAACAGTGAGTATTATTGACTGTTGATGACAGGCTTGCATAAAGGTCACAAGTCACATCCAAGCAGCTGTTGAGATGTGCTAAGGAAAGTCGCCAACCACTCTGATTCAAAAGATAACATTTCTGTCCGTATTCGAGAGGTGTCCGTGTACAGGCTCAGTCAGAACACCATGCACAGGTACCGTGACACGCTTTGCAAGGTTCATCTTCAACAAGCCAAAAAAAATTCCGTGACATGACTTTAAGTCAGAACTCCACAGCTTCCTTCCACTATCTTCCGTCAATCTGGCGACATGTGACCGAAACATGTGACATTCTATCCGTTCCCCGGCACCTGCAGACTACGAAGCACGCCGTTGGTTGCGTTGCCTTTCGAGATGTCTTGAAGGAAATATTTCGAACCCCGTCTTCGTTGCCCATAGCCAGTCACGCAACTATCTTCCATTCCGCCTCCCACAACAAGCACTGTCGACGGTTCTTCAGAATATTAGAGACCACCCGGTCATTACGTGACACGGAACTGGTCAGCATACTTCTGATTTATCAATCAATCTCGCGCGGCGCGTCGTATCGTGTCTGCTTGTCGTGAAACCGCCGACATTATTCTGTCCTGCTCCTGTCGCCCATGGACTGGTCCAGCAGCACTGGAGACGCGAGGCAGACTTCCAGGAGCCAACATAAGCTTTCCATGACCTGAGGCAACCTATTTCATCGTTAACCGATGGCGATTATCACGTTTGACACAGCAAAACAACTACGGAATTATCCGAGGTGGTGGGAAACAGTTCTCATCATCCAGACCACGGGTATAAATGATTGTAAATCGCCCGCAGTTTAAATTAAATGCACATTTGGTGCAGATGGGTTTAGAGAAAAGGAGGTAAAGTTAAAGGTAAAGTAAAGTGAACCCGTTTACAGGCACTGAGGCTCTGTACAGGCCGTACGGCTCATAGGGGAAGTAGAGGTATAGCTCTACTGTACAGGCACTGAGGCTCTGTACAGGCCGTACGGCCCATAGGGGGAGTAGGATTATAGCTGTACTCTTTCTTGACCACGGCACTAGAAGGTATAGCTGTACTGTACAGGCACTGAGGCTCTGTACAAGCCGTACGGCCCATAGGGGAAGTAGAGGTATAGCTCTACAATACAAGCACTGAGGCTCTTTACAGGCCGTACGGCCCATAGAGGAAGTAGAGTTATAGCTCTACTCTTTCTTGACCACGGCACTAGAAGGGGGTGAGGAGTCAGCGTCACGCCCAAGCCGCTTTTTACCCCCGGGAAATACCCGGTGCCCATTGTACAGGAGGCTGGGTGGGCCCCAGGTTCGGCCTGGACAGGTGCGTAAAATCTCGCCACCACCGGGATTCTATCCCCGTACTGCCCAGTTCGTAGCCAGTCGCTATACCGACTGAGCTACCGGGCCCACACAAAGAAAAGGAAGGTATTGATAAATTCTATCTCTTTATTAGTTGCAATGTGTAAAGAAAAGGGAAATGGATCGTTCAGTGCAATGAGCATTAAAGTCTTAATTATTGCTTATCTTAATTGTGTTTTGGAAGGCTTTGGTTTGTGTTGTCAGCTTGTAAAATGTTTTAATTAATTATTTCTTCTCTTGTACCATGCACAGTGGTCAAATGAATATTTGCCTTCGCTGTGCAAATGACCTCAGTGTAACGGCCTCACACAATCGGGAAATTCCTGAAATTAATGCAAACTGGCTGACAGGACGTTTCATTCTCTCAATACGCGTTTATAAATCAAATCTTTGAAATGTCTTTTCATTCTTTCGCCAAGTTTTCTTCCTATCCGTCAGTCTTTAGATTGGCTGGCAGCTTTCCATCTGCAATTGTTGCAAGCCATTCTTTCCATTGCTGTATAACTGTCAGCTCCTGTGTTTCTGGTTACTTGCTGTAAGTACTGCAGTCCAGGTCTTCCCACGGCCTTTTTTTCCAAATATTGTTCCTTCAAGGATGTTTACTACAAACTCGTTATGCCTAACTGTGTGCCCTATCTATGAATGGCGTCCATTTTTTTAAATTTTGAAAAATAATCTTTCTTCTTTCGCCCTTTGAAAAACTTCACCATTCGTTATTCTATCCGTCCATTTTATTTTTAACTTCTTCTCCAACACCTTGTTTTAATCCCATGTAATTCTTTCGTCGTGACATTAGTTCCATTGTTTAGCATAACCGGTGGGGTAAAACTTAGCTAAGTGTTTGTCACCTTGATGATACAATAAATAAGTAACGTGTGAAAAGCGTCGAATTATGTTTGATGATAGTCGCACATAGAGCATGCGTGAAAATATGGACGTTTCTTCACACGCTTGTGTTGTTGATATCCACTGCCCTCAGCAGCAGACGTGTGTGCCTGTGTCTCAGTACACACTTTGCGGTAGTGAATACCTTCCAATTTGGATACAAATGACATGTGTTTAACTGACACTGTGTTTGCGACAGAATCTGAAAGCGACCAAATGCCTTCTGTAAACATTCTTTTCTTTTCACGTTTGTGTGTGTTTAAGAAATGTTTGGTGCATTTATTTGAAACGAGTCAGTAAACAGAAGACGATGAAGTGCAGAGAATAGAAGCCCTTCAGACTGGACGTCTTACCGATTCTGGAGGCTTCTTGTATGTGAAGTCTTTTAATATTGATTGCATTTGTATTACAGGAATGTTAGTGCTGTGAAAGTCCGTTCCTTTCTCCTGTTCCTGCTTCTTCAGCTATTCTACATCGAACTGTCTGCTCTTTGATGTTATGAGCCCCAGCTGTAACGAATCTAAAATCTGTATTTAATATTTTCACAGGAACAGTAAAGCAATAGTTGTATTAGACAAGGAATTTGTGTAGTTAGAGTGTAGGCTAAGGCAGGACGCAAGTTGAAGAAACTGGTTTTAGGGGATTTCTTGCGACGTAAACCTGCATTTGTACGGAAATTGGAACTTTGGGTAGGTTAGTTGCACGCAACTGTAGTTTCACGTTGCATGAAACTAATTGCCTGCAACCAGTTCCTCGGAATGTTCGCCGCCGAAGTGTTCTGCTCGGAACTCGACACTGCCTGTTCGAAAAGTTTTGACCCTCTGTTGCTCCGGTGTCGCTCCATCATCATCAAATGCCTCGTCAGTTAGCTACGGTTATAATTTCAGTTGTATCGTGAGGTTTCTTGAGATTACCATACAGATCAGTATGCTGTTTGCTTTGACGTTCATAAGGCCGTGCATCGTAATACATATCTACAATAAAACCAACCAAAAGCACCAATGTATGAAATTGATTTTATTCTGAAATGACGCTGTACATGTTTCGGACGGTCTTTCCGTCCATCATCAGGAGTTCAAGACTGTACATACAGCAACAGACATATGTCATACAGATACTGCTGTCTGCTTGCTAGCAGGACTGTACAGCAGTATCTGTTTGACTGTTGCTGTATGTAGAGTCTGGAACTCCTGATGATAGACGGAAAGACCGTCCGAAACATGTAGAGTGTCATTCCAAAATAAAATAAATTTGATACATTGATGCATCTAATTGGTTTCACTATAGAAATACTGCTTCGTGTACATCGCACGGCCTTCCTGGCGTGGCACTGGAGAGTAATAATGTATATAAGAACTTAATATTTTACACCTTCCGTGTAACTGATAGATATAAAGAAGTATTTAACAAGCAAATCGCACGTATTAATAATGGAAAACACTCCTGTCTCTTTCGGCTATTGTCTTTGGCCTTTTTGTGGGAGTGACAATGGAGTAATTAAAACAGCGCTGTTACAGGTAATGATGTAATGTACAATATGTGACAAAGCTGAATAACAAGGCTTATACATCTCTATGTACTGATACTCCCTGAAGATGCCTGAAGACAGTAGCCACACCATACAAGCGTGTTTTCTGTTCTTAATATATGCAGGTTGTTCCTTATGAACTTGTTTGACATAAACAACATTTTTACTGCCCTGTGACGGCTTTATAACAACATGTCATGATTTGTGACCTAATGATTGAATCGTAAACAGTCCTGAAGCAAAAAAAGAATTGAATGACAATGTTTTCGTCCACATAAATGTACTAATGCCTACACTCTGGCTCCTGGCAACGCTTGTATGTGAAAATGTATACAGCATGATGCATTGTTCAGAAGACGAGATGCGCGGTGAAGCCATGTTTTTAGTGCAATGATTGCAGGAAAGAGACACAGCAGTCAGTAAAGCAGCTAGCTTCTGTATCTACCAGCATGTGTGTGTGTGTGTGTGTGGGGATTGTAATTGTACCGCTGGGCTACTGAAGGGCAGTGCGATTTGTAAACAGCAAAAATCAATCTCTCCCTTCTACAGTTCCTTGTTTTTAATTTTTGTTTGTTTTCTGTGTTGAGAAGCATACTAACTTTTCAACTTTTTAAGAGATCCAGTCCGTACCGCGCAGTAAACACTCCGTCTCATTTAATGTAATTACACACACCAACACATGCATATATATATATATATATATAATTTAAGAAGTCTAAAATTTACATTAAAACATTTAAAACGCTCCTACATGTTTCGATCAAATGATCATCCTCAGGGAGCATACATTGTTCCTCGCTAACATAAAGAAATAATTCGTTGAATGTTTTAAATTATAACTTTAGCAAGGAACAATATATGTTCCCTGAGGATGATCGTGTGATCGAAACATGTAGGAGCGTTTTAAATGTTTTAATATAAATTTTAGACTTCTTAAATTATATATATATATGTATATATATATATATATATACATATATATGTGTGTGTGTGTAATTAAATATAAACTACAGGTTGCACGGTGCAACGATAAAACCACACCGTCTCAGTTATAAAAGCCAGTCAGTTAATGCTGTATAGGGAAATAATCGCTGTTTGTTCTGAGATCCACATAA
>Ga0131853_10022674_pt1 | contig 11356 bp, 7 predicted proteins | sample TergutLab28metaG_FD_92764 | JGI IMG/M metagenome (GOLD analysis project Ga0131853, IMG submission 92764) | Labiotermes labralis P1 segment gut microbial communities from Petit-Saut dam, French Guiana - Lab288 P1 (version 2) (version 2) | ecosystem: Host-associated > Arthropoda: Insects >...
GGGGGGGGGGGGGGGGGGGGGAGGCGAGACTGGCGTGTTGGGCCCTTCCGGTGGGTTTTTTAGGTGGGGGAATTAAACCCGGGGGGGGGGGGGGTGAAAGATTTTCCGTACCCGTTCGGACGGGCTCTTTGTCCCACCCAGCTTCCTATACAATGGGCACCGGGTCTTTCCCGGGGGTAAAGCGGTCGGGTCGTGGCGTTGACCACACACCCAATCTAGCGCCGAGGTTAGAGAAAAAGTAGAGCTATATCTCTACTCCCCCTCTGGACCTTCGCGGCCTGTTCTAGGGTGTACTTTTCCTTTTTCTCACCTTTACCTTCTTTCACCGTGATTCTGGCATTACATCTAAGTACACTCCCCCCCCTCGTAGGGGAAGAAGGAGAATTCATGTGCTACGTTAAGTGAGACAGGTTTGAGTATGTAGGCCTGTATAAGAAATATTTAGTGTTTGACAAATGACTTAAATAGCCTCACGGCATCGACATATATTTAATCGCGAGATTTGAGGTTCTCACAGACGGGCTGTTAAGCCATGTCGACTGCTAAGTAGCTGCTGACGGGGTCGGGAATTTCAGGTTATTCTTGGACTGCTTGACCCTGAAGATAAAAGCACTATGAATCTTCGAAATGTCGATAACTGTTACCGGTAGACACGATGTATCGTCCGAGAAGACTAGACACTTTATGCGTTCTCTTTACAAGTAATTTTCTTTGCATTTATAACTATACTTCTGTACCAGTAAGGGACAAAGGAACCGAAGATGGGGACAAAGAAAGTAGCCGGACGTCTTAAGACTGCCTGGACCTAGAATTAAGGTTTGAAGATGAACGTTGGTTGTCTCTGCCGTAGGGTGGAAGAACGTGGGCAGAAAAATAATGTGATGTCTGCGGTTTAAGGAAAGCGAGGACGTTTCTTTATTTCTATCATGTCAGGCGGGCAGCGTGTTTATTGCCATCATTAGAGATCCACACACCTTCTCACATCTAAAAGTTATGTATTGTATTAGCAACTTCCATTAAGCCCCTTTAATGCTCCATACTCCCCTTGAAACCCCGTAACTTGTTATGAGTGACGACGAGAAGTGACCAGCAATCCGGATACTGTAAAAGTGATTGTTTGCAGGGGAAAGATAGTTGCAGGAAACTTCAGCCTTATATCAGCCTTGTCCAAACTGTTTTGATGTGTAGTGTGTGCTGGAGAATGGGGTGCGGATTGTTACGTCTTGAAGTCTAGGGTAGTGTTGGCAAAACTTTTTGATGGTGCGTGCCCAAATTGTGTTTAAATTTTGAAGAAATTCTTTCACGTGCTTATGGTAATTTTGTAGAGCAAAATTTTGTCTTGGAGTATTCCGTAATTAATATTAATTATTGCACTATTATTAATGCATATTATAATTATATTGTTAGTTTAATGCATAGTATAATTATTACAGTTAATTTATAGTTAAGGCCTCTTCGAGGAATGCGATAAGGAAGAAACTGTGGAAGTAACTGGGGCTGCTGCTGCTGCTGCTGCTGCTGCTGCTCCCCGTGTGAAAGAATAACCAAATAAAATAACACTGAATACTTTGTAATTTTTACTCTTGTGTTACTTTTATTGTAAAAAATATTGAAGGGTGAGAGAGAACAGAAGACTAGAAAGCATTCTTAGGACGCCTGTTCGGGTAAATCAGTGTTGCCTGTGGATGATTTTAAAAGAGACACTATTAGAACCCGCATGTTAATCATAACTACAGTATTAGGCTTAGCTAACAAGAGACGGCATTATTGACATTTTGACAGTTATAACGGAGCAATAACAAGTTTATACGAAATTGAAAGAATTATGAATTTTTGTCGTTTTTTGTTTTATTTTATTGTTATATTTACATGTAATCATTTAGGATACGTCATAAAGAGATTAAAATTAATTCAGACCTTGCAGGAAGCCTGTTGGAATAACTGATAATAAGTACGTGCTGAATTAAAAATAGATAATTTAACAATATCAATATTTATTAATAATACTTTATAAAACAATAGAAATGTCATTGTGACAGTTACAATTATAATAGGCTGCATAAAATAAAAGGGACAGCAAGGAAACATGTTTTATTATTAGTGTGACTTTTGTTGCTGCACCAGGAATGAGAGGTATTTTATGTCAGGTTTGTTCTTGGTTGCTTTGAGAGCCATGCATTCAGTACTGTCTTCTTCATTAAGACTCATGTTGACTTTTACACATAGATTATTAGACACCACCAGCATGTCATAGGAACCCAACTTTAGGAAATTTTAAAATGTGAAAAATTGCGTCTTAGAATCAATGAAATGCTGTAGTTCAATTACTAACAGTGTAAATGTTTGTCACATACCTCGAAATTTTCGTTTCTGTATGAAGGCGCTTGTTATTGTTTTCTAGGACTGTTTGTCAGAATCTATTAATTTTTCATTCACAATACGACAAAGACAGCGTGAGCAGGAAGAACCAGTGCTGGTCGTTCAGTTGTCGTTACAAATACACTGCGCCTTCCGTTGTATTGGGAAGGGAATGCCCTTCTGGTTCTCATGTGGACACTTGAGTCAGCGGTTTATTGCGGGCAGTGTAGAACTGTTGTCCAATGTCACATATTTACTTATTCAACGCTAGGTCGGCGCCCCATTAATAAATATCCAGTCAACACTTACGCAACGCTCCCGATTTGTTTAAATATATTTCACTCGTATTGTTATGTGGTAGCAACGGTAAATCACACATATAATCTCTACGCAGTCAGGTATGTGTGTGTATATATACACACATTCTTCTCAACACGGAGTCACTAGTCGGGGAGAAGAAATAAAAATTTTGGACAACAGTGATTGCAGCTTACCAAGAAAAACTTCCCGCGTGCCGTTTTTGCCACGTGAGCCATGGCTTCGACAGTCTTGGTCTAGGATCTAGGCGATGTTAGTTTTTGACCTGAATTATGGGAGGGCTGAAGTAAATAACTTCGCATATGTCTTTTCTGTATAATTCATTGTCTGAAACTGAGGTAACGATGGAAGTAAACGAAAGAAGAAATGAAGAAAAATGTGAAAGGTTTTTCGAGCTTTGAGGTTCTGACCGTGATGGATATGAAAATGATAGTCGTCTGGAATATGGCGCTGTATAGACTGATAGAAATTTACAGACATTACGTGGGAACTTGCTGCTTTCATCCTTCGGGTGGAGCTACTGTGTTCATCAGTAGCTTATCACTTCAGTTTTTTTTTCCTTCACATGGTGCGTAACGTCTTATACATTGTGTTACAAATTAAACAACTTTTATAGACATAACTCTCTGTCGAAATACATTTTCGACAAGTTTATTTTACGTGTGTACTAAAAAGTGTATTAAGCTAAGTTTGTTCGGATTTTCTTTGCATTTCAGTCGCTATTGCAAGTCAGATGTAAATTTCTTTCCATTCTTTATGTGTACTGTAATGCTGTGGATTGGCGGTGGATCGCGAACTAGTTTTATGTTTCATTGTTCTTCTGTTGTTTGTGGTTTCTTGAACGACTGTCGCAGTAGCTCCTGCTGTGGTGTGATAGTCATTAACAAAAGGGAGAAAGATATGAAGGGAGTAATTGACTGTGGCCGTACAGTTTGTGTGGCAGTAATGCTGTAGATGTGGATTCCAGTGGTACCCAATTTGAATTTCGTACTGCACACATGCTATCTTGCGTGTGATTTCTCGTCGTTTTCCTGAACCCCTCCAGGTAATTTCGTGGATGGTATCTCGATGAGCCCTCGATCGCTTCCAACCAAATGATTTCTAATACGTCATTATTCAGTTTTCCTTTTGTCGTGTACTACCGTCTTACGACTATCAGGTAAGATGGTATTTCATTTATAAGATATATGTTTGTATTCAGTAACAGTAAGGCAGTAAGTTCCAAATTATAGAATACTTCTTACTCGGTAGAAAAATGTCGACACGACAGGAAGTCGGGGTAATCAATGTCAAGTATCATTGTCATTAAGCAACCAGGACACTAAATGTCACCCAAAAGTCCACATTGACTGACGCAATTGTCGTACCCAGTGGACTAAAAATTGTACTCTGATCCCTGTATAGCACGTGATTGTTTCATGATTTTAATGCTTAGAAGCTTCCAGTTCAATGCACTATCACGTGGAAACCAACACCCTAATTTGCCTTATAAAAAGGCTTGACGAGACATATTCGGAGTATTCAGTCTGCATCAGTTGCTACCGGAAACTCGGCCACTTTGCTACTGGAATCTTCGCTTTTGAACATCGACATTTCTCTAACAACAATTTATGTATTACAAGTATCTATTCAGAAACATCTGTAACATCACATCTTCAGCTAATAAAATCAAGAAGATATTTGCACATCATCGTGAGCTGTTGTGGACTTGAATTTCAATTCTTATGTGTTCCAACGTACTCAAGACTTCCTTCTCGGTCTACGGGTTCCACATTCTACGTTCCCATCCCACCATCGCCTTTGGGATACAACACTATGATTCGACGCCGTTAGTCTGAGATACTGACGGGGTCGTTAAAGAAGCCCCAGTAAACCTGACTTTACAGGGCCCTCTTGCTACCTGTTATTGGAGCTAACATGTGCACATTATAAGGCATAAATACTTGGTGAGAGCACCAGAAACAAATCCTTGAGTTATAAATTTCCTCAAATTTTAGTGGAGGCTGTAAATGTCAGAATTAACAGGAGAAGGGCTGTTTGTATTATACGCAGTATACTAACGATTCCTGCCTAGCAGGCTTGGTGACATAAATCTCCCGTAACATGCTGTTTTCATTTGGATCGCCATTGGAAAGCATTCACGTTCTTCACAGACACTTCACGAAGCAAACTGCCACGCTATATTCCACCGTTGTTACACCCCTTATACGAAAGTTACCATTCGATCTGTCCGCCGCAGGTAGTAGGACCGAGATGTGTTCTGTGGTTTTAAAGAATGAAGGTGGTAGTTAAGTATAGTTGAGTTAGTTCTTTGTTCATAGGAGTTGTTAGTACCCCGTGGCACTCGGACCGCACGCGATCACCAAATTTGTCCGTGTGGTCCAATGGTTAATTTTACTAGAACAGTTTATACTTACAGACGTTCAAATATAGAGCAGCTTGGAGAAAAGAAACAGCATTGAGTGTTTCATCAGCTTTCTTCGATTCTTAAAACTGATAATGCAACTATGGGAATTAACGTTGTCCGTCACGGCGACATCGTGAGTTTCGTTGAGGGGTACCAGCGTTTCGGAGAAACCTGTTGCCTGCCTCTTTAGGGCACCCGGGCTTTATTTTAATCATAGTCTAAATCTTTCCATCTGATTTAGAGATAATATTTCAGAGAAAGACAGTGATTCATTATGAAATAGGAGAAGAATAGTCAACATGCTGCTATCTAACGGACAAAATTCTTATGTGCTCCTTACACAGTAATTCCATCGAAGTCAGACATCATCTCGTCTGTCGCTACATGTCAAGCAGCCTTTTATTTTTATAACTTCAGAGTGGGAGATTAGTTCATCCACCCTGAGCCCACAGGCGAATTAGTCAAAGAGCCACTTCTCTGAAGCGCGTATAGACAATTTCGTCCACCTTCATCTTTGAAATAACCATCTGTTGCAGTTAGAAGAACGAAAAAGTACCGTTCTTTCTGATATGGGAGTTTATTAACATATGGATACATTGCTTCTCAGAGACATGGTTTTCACGTAGAGTATCTGGCAACGTACTCGTCGGTCGGCAGTAATACCAAGGCTAGCACAGTCAGAGTTGAAGCGGATAGAGCTTGGGTCACATTTAATATCCATCTCTGAGGTAAAATTCCACTCTCCCTGCACCATCTCACGCCACATAAAGTTTGTTTCACCGCCCCAAAATTCATTATTTGAATGGCACAGGAATTTCACTTAATTTACAAGGCGTTTCCCACCCAACTGAACGCTCAGCACGTAACGATTAATGTTCTATTTTGGGACGTCCAACAAAGTTACGCCACGGAGTCCAGTCTTCAGGGATGTCACGCCGTGTCTCTGGGTAAGTGGTTCCTGAAGTTTCGTAAGACTATTTTAAATCAAATGATTGCTCTTCGTCCTAAAAGAGTTAAAATTTCGAGGTATAACTTACTCAAGACTCAAGAAAACAACAAAGAACGTGTGAAATGATAGCGAGTCACCGGGTCTAGAGTTTGTCTGGACTTCCTGAATACGAAGCAGGATTGCAAACTATGCGAAACGGACGTTATTAGTAGAGGGTGTGGGTGTGCCAACCGGAAATGACGTCACAGTCACTTGACTTCGTTTAAATAACGTGAAATCTGTTTACATCACGTAACGCGTCGCATTTAAACATAGATGGCGGCTATGCGCATCGAACCTCAACTTAATATGTTATGGTGACATGAAATTGTTTGCATCGCGTGGCATTTGTTCATATTATGTGGTTGTAGGTGACCGCTAGAGTAGTGTTGTGAACATGATGTGACGTAAACATGTTGTTGTAAACAAATATGTCGGCTATGCGCACCGAACCTAAACTTAATATTTTTATGGTCACGTGACACGTGCTTATATTTTGGGGTGTAAGTGACCTCTTAACTTTGAGTGGGTTAAGCCATATGATTTTATTTACACCACGCGACTATATAACCTAAAACTGAATGATGCAATCATTCTAGTTAATCCCCGCCCCTGATCCTGGCCCCCGCTCCCACCTCCATGATTGATCTATTTGTCTTACCTAAACGGGCCATTAACATAACCAAAACAAATTCTTCAAGCCGCTGTGTTTCAGTCCTTAAGACTGTTTGTACTGATTCATCAGTATAAAACTGCTTTTACTGACGTATGTAAAAGATACCGTACCTGTACCTGAAACCGTCTCTCTGACGATGAATTATCGGGTTTGAAACATGTAGATGACATCATAAATGAAAATAGTAATTTAGCAAAGGTACATTCTGTTATTTTATATTGTATAATAACGCAGTAGATTTGAATTAAGACTCCTGCTAGATCTGAATTACATTTTGCAACTGTTTGGTCATTAATCTAACCTAAACAAATGAGCAAGAACGTACTGCGTCAGGCTGCCATATTTATGTTAAAAACTTCTGCCACGTGTGAGTTAAATTTTGCACCTAGTTCGAACATTTTAAAATTCCGAAACAATACGGTGTGAGACCGCTGTCTTCAGATGCTTAGATAGCGTAAGTTTTATTTAAAATGTACGCAGTTAACCTAACCATGTAAACAAGATTCCACTCAACCTTAAGTTAACTTACAGATGAAGACAGTGCGTCATATTCGCCCTGATATTTGCATGTCTTAGATCCCACGGGGTGTTCACATTTTAAAATATTAACCTAGAGCACTGTACTAAGCAACCATGTTTAATTCTCCTGTCTGCATTATTTTTGAATTTGCGATCATTTAAAATCCCGTTTAGATAGATCATATGACGGCCTTTATTAAACTGTCACTAGTGCAACTTTTACTCTTTTTCGCTTTTGCATGTTTCTTGTTAGGTAAGGTGATCAGTCAGAGAAATGTTGGTCTAGAGGCAAGACTCAGAGCTAGGTTCGAATCGTGCCTCATAAATCACCCTCTTTTCATGGTAGGAAAGGATTTATTTATCGAGAATTACACGTATACACTTTTTTTCATATTTACACGCGTACGAAAAGAAGACATGGCTTTTAAAAATAATGATGTCTTTTATACATTAGCTGGGGGACCGTGGTAGCACAGTGGTTAAGGTTCTGCGCTACAAATCGGAAGGTCGCTGGTTCGATCCCAGCTAGTGTCAGTGAATTTTTCATTGACATAAAATCCTTCCGATCGCACTATGGCCCTGGGGTCGATTCAGCCTCTAACAGAAATGAGTACCAGGAGCATTTCCTGGGGACAAAGGCGGCCGGTGCGTAAGGCTGACAACCTTACCACCATCCTGTGCCGTTGTCACGAAATCTGGGAACCCTAACTTCCTGGAACCCTCTGGGCCACTCCGGGCCTGTAACGGGACTCCTTTACCTTTTCCTCCTTTATACATTAGCTCATCATAGAGCGTTTCAAAATACGCAGGTGCTCCTACTCAGAGGCGGCGCCTACCCTAAATTCATGCTGCATGTTGGTACTTAGGTCTACGTGATTCAAGACATGGGCTGTGCCTTAAGTAGTTCTTCTTTACATGGGTAGATTAATGAGTGGTATTTCAAACCATACTATTGAGGATTTTAAATAAGATTTAGCGCGTTAACTGAGCATTCAATATGGCTGTTTGACACCATACTGTTTGGTAATTTTCAAAGCAAGCTTTAAATTTAATTGTGTCGTGGAGAATGTTTCTAATTTTAATCAAAGTTGCCATGATATCTAACGGTTTAAATACGATGGCCTGTCACCGTACATTCTGGGTGATTTGTTGCGGTTCGATTTTAGGCGAAACAGGCGCAAAATTTAATTCGGGCGTAGCCGGAGTTTTAATTCAATCCTAGGGCGAAATCTAAGCATTTAAATATGGCGGCTTGAAACATTTGTTTTGGTTAGGTTAAAGGTCTGTCTAATTATGACCAGTAGAACAAGGCATTTATTTAGACCAATTATGGGGCGGGGCCAGGGGCGTGGGCACGGGCGGGTGCCTAATCACATTAATTGCGTCGTTTAAGTTGAGATTAAACAGTCACGTGGTGTAAGAAACATGGTCTAAACAAAACCATGCGGTTTAACTCTCTCAACTTTAAAGAAGTTATTTACACCCATATAATATAAACACCTGTCCCGTGACCATAACTATATTAAGTTAAGTTTCGGCGAGCTAGCCGCCATATTTGTTTACGTACACCACGTGGAAGTCACATTATGTAAACGTGGTTTCACTCAGTCAACGTAGGTTAAGAGGTCACTGACACCTACACAGTATAAACAAATGTCACGTGATTTAAACAGTGTAACACAAACTAACAATATTAAATTGAGGTTTGGTGTGCGCCCCCCCCCCCCCCCCCCCCCGTACATGTCGTTACCTTCATGTGACTGTGTCGTCATTTCCGTCACGCGCCGCCATTCTCCACTACTGAAGCTGCGTAGTTATTTCGTTAGCCATTGTTATAAGAAAAACCCCTGTGGTAATCACAAAGTTAAATTTGCGCTGTTTTCACAACCGTTACAATATTGTCTCCCAATTATTTCTTGGCCTTTATTAAACTGACAGAATAACATAGTGGGCGAAAGAGTAAATGACGTCGTTTGTGTGGTGCACGTCATAAAGTTAGTCTGTGTTCCACTTGTTTGAAAGATACAGTAACGGATTGAGAAATATCACATGCAGTACAGTATTATGGAAGTACAAGGTTCGGGGTCGAATTTTGAGGCGAGAGGGTAGGTGCAGATTATCCAGTTTATTGACATCATTTCTTTACGTGACTGTGAAATACTGCTCAAGGAAAAAAAAACGAGGAGAAACAAGAAGACATCGTAAATGGAGTACTGTCGTTGGTGGTACATAATTGTGTTACCTTATGTGTGTGTAATAGAAGCGCAGTATCTCTTGATTCTTCTGGCCAGGATGTCAGGCATTTGAATGGGTTGTGATACGAGCTTTATATCCCTTTTAGCCACCATAAGTTTATCAAGAAAGCTGTACAGCCCAGTTATTTGTTAGAAGCATGCTTGACACACACACACGCAGTAACTCTCAGATCTCAATTGTCTAAACCGAAAGAACTTTAGAATGCACCACACCAACCTCGAGACTTTCAATGCATAGTTTTAATAACTTGTAAGTAACAAGAGGCCCTGTGACACATGAAGTCATGTGAGCGGATGTTTTTAGTAACATAGCGCGTGAAAAAAGATGTGACTATAAAAAACAAATTTTTATAAACAGCGTTTTATACGTTGCTAATGTTGATGGGGCTGAAGACCGTATCTTCTTTTTTCAAGGATCTTTTAAAAACGTTGATTACTTCACATATGCGAGGCTGGTGCAAGCAGCATGAGTCTAAATGTTAAATTAAGCCTAGTATTCACAAATTCGAAGGCGCGGTGGCCGAAAAAGAAACACTAACAGTGCAAAATTCCATTTCTCAGTACGGTGAATATGAAGACTACACAGTTTTGGGCTATAATGCTACGAAGTGTAGTAGAAATTTACCGTCTTTTGGAGAAAATTGCAGCGTCTGTCTTAGAATGTGGAAGCAGCGGGGTCGACTGAATCGTCTGTGCATTCCTACCAGACTACATAACACAGCATTTCAGTAGACAGTTATCTCAGTAGATAATTGAATTGTGTCTTTAGGTACCATATAGGACTTGCGAACGGAATAAAAGTGTAAAGATACGCTTGTTTTCTGACGTGGCCGGTTCCAGGCTAAAGGAATTGTCGATCTGTTTTCATCTAGTGGTAAAACCTCGAACTGTGTGTTAAAGAGTGTTCAGCTTCACTCCCCAACCTCTTTATCCCCTAAAAGTCAGCCTTCGGTTTGGCCCCAGGAATAGTCCGAGCGTTTTGGCGGTAGAGGCACCCTTAACTGCACCTGACAATGTTACTGCTACATCAATAGGTTACGTTTGTTGCATGTACTTGAAAGGGATGTTTCTCACTACTGGCTTCAGTATTTGCTTTGGTCTGTAGTTGTAAACAAGGGACATGAACAGTGGAGGCTCTTGGAAATTTATTTTGATTAATAAAAGGGACTAACAGAGCTTTTATTGCAGCACAAACGATGAACCACTTTGTTCAGCGTATATAGCAGGGTTATATTTTCTCACATTAGTCTGAGTTCTGCTTCATGATGACTCAAAAATAACTAAATCAGGTGTTGCAACCCCCACATTCTTAATATTGGTCTCATGGCGAGAGTTAAATATATATCGGAAAAATTGATGCCATGTACATACTTCATACTGTTTATGTTCATGATTATCTTAAAATTTTAACTACTAAAATTAATACATTCACAAACATGGTTTTGAAAACAGTCAGGAAGAGACTGTTATCAAATGCAGGGATTTGAAATGCCAGAAAAGGTAAACAGATGTACGAAGTCGCCCCTTAAGGTGGTGGTAGAGATCCACCACCACCACCTTAATTTTCTATCTGGGCCCACGATTTAGAAATGGAATTAAAAGAAGAATTTTGAAAAGAATACGAAACACAAGACCATTCCACGTCAGTTAAAATACACCCAATTATATAATAATTTTAATAGACACCTTAATACAACAAACGAGGACCTAAATCTGTATACAGGGTGTTTCACGACTTTAGGGCATAACTGCAGGAGGTGATTTCCTAGGTCTTTGTGATCAAAAAAGTTCATATAAACATGTGTCCGATTTTGGACGGTTACGGAGTTATGACC
>Ga0131853_10022675_pt1 | contig 11356 bp, 13 predicted proteins | sample TergutLab28metaG_FD_92764 | JGI IMG/M metagenome (GOLD analysis project Ga0131853, IMG submission 92764) | Labiotermes labralis P1 segment gut microbial communities from Petit-Saut dam, French Guiana - Lab288 P1 (version 2) (version 2) | ecosystem: Host-associated > Arthropoda: Insects >...
GTCTGGAGCAATGGTAGGATGATACTGAGAGGGCAAAGCAAAATTATTCTTTGGCAAACCTGTCCCACTGCTAATCTGTTTACCACAAATCTACCATGGACTACCCTGGAATCGAACCATTTCTACTGCGGCGAGAGCCCTGCCACAAGCGGTCTCAGACATGGCAGGTCGCTGTGTAATTTGCCGTAAGTTGAGTATTATAACACAACATACAGGGTGGTGCGGAGCCGACTGACACATTTCAAATTTGAATATTGCGCCGGCGCGACAGCTTGTCGTGGTTGGCGGGAAGAGGAACGGTAGAGGAGAGGACGCCATTTCATGTGGTCAGTCGCAATGAAGCGTTGGAACGTGCAACAACGTGTTACCTGTGTTCGTAGTTTCGGCGACATCGCTTGGCCTGCTCGGTCGCCCGACCTCACTGTACCAATTTTTTTCCTGTGGGGGTTCCTGAAAGACCGTGTGTCCCGGAGACGTATCATGACTATTCAAGAACTCAAACAAGCCATTGTTGACGAAGTTGCGGCTATCGATGAGGACCTACGGAGGCGCGTGTACGGCAACTTCCAGACACGCTTGCAACAATGCATTGATTTAAACGGAGGCCATCTGCCTGATGTTCAGAAAATAGGCTTTTAATCTGTGGGTAATAAATAGCATACTTGGACGTATTTATAGACGATTTCGCTTATTTTTCCCTGTTTCCGTATATTATCTATGACCATTTCAAATGTGTCAGTCGGCTCCGCGCCACCCTGTATAACTAAATACTTTCTGATATATTTTTCCACACCGTGGGAAATTAAAAAACGCCATCTTCAAGAAATTTGCTGTTTGTGTGACCGTGCATCACACATACAATAATATTAACAGCCAACTAGTTGCAACAATAATAATTTTATTAATAATTTTAATCAGCTCAACATGTTTCTGGCGATAATTTCGCCCATTACTAGGCGCACTAGACTGTGTTTACAGCTTGTGGTATAAAGCACCGATGATGCTGCCTGCCGGCCACCGACGAATGGTTTATACCACAAGATGTAAACACAGTCTTGTACTCCTGAGGATGGGCGAAATTATCGCCTGAAATATGTTGAACTGATAAAAATTATTAATAAAATTATTATTATTATTGCATTTATTTGGCTATTTATGTTATTATTCTAGAAATTTCTTTTTTTCAGGCACTGAACACTCCAAATGGTTTCAGCTTGTACGTTTATGATGTGGCGACAGAGCTCATGGGATTCACCATTGACGAAATAATCGGCCTGATCAAGAATTATCTGGTCTGCCCACACCAGGACTGCTACGACCTCGGTGATGTTGGCAGCTCCCTTTGAAATTAGGCTGTTTGCTATTTTGAGCCTCAATTTGTTCTTAACCTGAACTACTATCAAAGAACTTCATAGACTAATCTTGTAAAGAAATCATGAATAAATATAATCTTAATTACTATTATCTTTGAAGAAGTTACATATGCTGTACCTGGGAAATGGTACAGTCACTTTCAGTACCACAGTACGTAGTACGTAAAATTTTAATACATTCTAAGGTTGAGATTTCTGACATCTTCGGGGTCCAAGAAGAAAGCACCCAGACTGTGACGTCAGTGCGGATAGAGCTTTACACCTACACAAAAGGTCCCTTCTTCTGCTCTGCACTAACTACACAATGACCATCTATCAACCCCATTATGAAGAGATACCTTCTCAGGTGCTACGTAAAATCAATAGGCCTGTAATTTCCCCAGACTGCATCCAATTATAGGACAATAACGTAGTCCTAGCAGCGAGGAAAAGATCCGAGATCAATTCTCGATCGTGCTTATAGGTGTTAATGCTTGCCACAGGGTCATGCGCTGGTTAGTAGCCAATACTGTATCCTCTGCCTGATGTTATGCCACGATATTCCAAGGGTCGGATCTGGTCCAACAGACTGGTGAACAGAACCTTTCTTTGCGAGGTGCTGGCTATTTAAACAACGCCTGTCCTAGCGGCAAGGTCACATAAATTCTCACAGGTACGCTCGAGAACTGATCTCGGGGCCCTAACTTCGCTGATAAGACTAGAGTATTGTCCTTTAATATAATGCAATCCACGGTGATGACAGGCTTCTCAACTGGACGGAAAACCCTGAGAAAATATCCGAATACAATGGGGCTAATGGTCTATGTGTAGGACGTGCAGAGAAGTGGAAGGAACCTCGGGTCAGGTTTCGAGTAGGCGTGAATCTCTGGCCGCAATGGTATGCTTTCTTATTGTATCCTGAGGATGTTATGGACCGGGTAACACATTCGGTATAGCGACTGACTACGGGCTGGACGGTCCGGGGTCCAAACGTCTACAACGAGCAGGCAAGAAGAAAGGTTGTCGGTGCGTGTTGTAGTGTTTACGTTGCGGAGTGCAGTGAAAGTAATAGCTGAGTCCGAGGAGTGTTTACAAGTATGGTGTAGTGATTAACAAGGGAAAGGTTTGTAAGTTCGACCATGGCAGAACGACAACATACAATGGTATGTATTTTTGACCCTACTACGCCACGTATTTCTGCTTATGAAATACATGAATGTATTCATGACCAGCTACAGGTTTCGGAACACTCGCTAACTATGATACAGATTGATGGGATAAAAAGACACGTATTTCTGAGGTTCGTTCATGAAACATACAGACAGAACATTCTGCAGGATACAAATGGGAATGTTGAATGCAGAAATGTGATAGGGGAAATATCAATAGCACATGTAGAGGTGACCGGCATGGGAATGGGGTGTATTCGGATCGCCAACCTGCCCCCAGAAGTCACCGAAAGAACCATTCGAGCAGCATTGACATCATATGGGGAAATTGTCTCCATCCAGGATGAAGTATGGTCAAAGGCGTACCGCTATAAGGTAGCTAACGGGCTTAAAGTAATCATGATAAAACTGGCCAAACACCTTCTGTCCCAAATGATTATTGCAGGGCACAGAGCAGTAGGGTCTTGTGACGGCCAGTCAGTTACATGTTACGGGTGTGGGGACAGTGGACATATACATCAGGCATGCCCCAGAAAGCGTGGAAGATGTATGGTAACAACAGATTCTACCCCCAATACATGGACCCATGTCACCGCTAAAGGCGCCCACAATCGACACGGCACTGTTGACAACCGAATTTAGGTGTTCCCCCAGAGCGCACCGCATGACCAGGCATCGGGAGGTTCCCCTACTGTCGACGACGTGAAGCCCACAAACGCCCCGCTAGATATTGGTGGGGAACAAGAGGACCCCACTCACCAACGAAGGCATGATCTAACGCCGGAGGATGAGGAAGCACCCTAAGCCGACGGCAAAAACTGTAAGGTCCCCAAGAAGTGATAGCCGTGGACGCGGAAATAACGGCAATTGATAATCGGCAAACCAGACAGACTGCGCGACCCCTGCATGCAAATACGCAGGGAGAAGAAAGCACCAGACAGGAAATGGTGAGACGTCGGAAGTACAGACGAGTTGGACAACGACGACGCAGTGCCCACGTTAGGCGCAACCAACCCTCCGGATGAAGACATAAAACGGACCATCCGGAACAAACATCATCCCGAAGTAAAAAAGATAAAATTGGAAAAAAGCGCTGGAATACGACGGGAACGGACGAGGAGTAAGACGAGAGTAGCGCAACCTAATAAGGACAAAGTATAGAAGCCTTCGTCGAACCCTCGCCCACCCCCTCCGCAGTTCGACCTGATGGCCTCAATCAAAATTGCCACTTTAAACATAAATGGCATGACATCTTCCACGAGAATAGAGACGCTCAACGAATTACTCAGGCGCCAAGAAATAGACATCCTACTAGTACAATAGGTCACCCACTACGTCCTCAATGACCTCCAGGGATACACCACACAATATAACATCGGCACCAATAGAAGGGGTACCTCCATCGTAGCGAGGGGTGGAATTAATCCAGAGAATATCATTATATGTCCGTCTGGATGCACTATGGCAGCCAAATTCAGAGAGGTCCGGATAATTAATGTGTACGCCCCATCTGGCACGGCGATTAATCAGGAACGCGAGCATTTCTTCAATAGTGAACTGCCTTACCTGGTGACCGGTGAAACGGGCCATATATTACTGGGTGGGAATTTAAATTGTATATTGGAGGCTTCGGACACTACCGGCGGCTTCACCTTCAGCCGAGCATTAGCGGAATTGGTGCATGGCCTAGCATTAATAGTCACTTCGCAGGGCAACCCCACAAGCAAAGTTTACACCCACTATTCCGCGTCTGGAGCAACCAGGATTCACCGAATTTACGCCACACGAGAACTACTCGAGAGGAAACTGCGTGTGGACACCATTGTAGCACCGTTTACTGATCACTTCGCCTTATGTCTACGAATATTGACCTATCAATTATGCGGAGGGGACGCGGGCTATGGGAAATGTACAGCGTTGTAATAACTGCGAACGCATGCACCGAGAAGTTGAGAACCCTATGGCGACCACTACAACGGCAGAAAAGGTACTTTACCGACCTAACAATGTGGCGGGACCCCGCCTCTGTAAAAGGAAATACGACAACTATATCAACGTGAACAAGCCGAGCGCCGAAGGGACAGCTGTATGATGAAGAACCACTCATACGAATGCATGAATGATGTATTGCAGAGACCGGGCCCCAGCGACAAAACGCTACCCGTTTTAAACCGTCTAAAAGCAAAAATTGTGCAACTGCACAACAGAAGGCTACAGAAAATTCTTGATGACAATAAAGATGCTGAAAGACCCAGACGGAGACCAGCTGACGATATACCACATCTTTCAGACGGAACGGTGGCGTGCAGAGCGGACCATATATTGAGAGATGGAACAGGGCAGATGCATACGACACCGAGCGCAATAGCACAGCCTCTTACAGCCTTTCTACGGAACATGTACGGCACACTAGAGGTGAATGATGTCAGCATGGAAAAATTGGTGGAGGTAGTCCGCTGCGAACAGCATACTTCGTATGAGGGAATGCTCGAGTGGCCATTGGAACGAACTGAGCTACACCGAGTCGTACAAACGGGCGAGCGGAAAAAGGCACCTGGAAACGATGGACTAGGCCGCGAATTCGATTCACACATCTGGGCAACCATAAAAGACGACCTGTGTGAGGTCATTAACCAAATTTTTTGGGCAGGGAACATATCGCAACAACAAAAACGAGGTGTGATAGTTTGCCTGTCGAAAGCGCAAGGGAAACAAACGCAAGAAGACTACCGCCCCATCACACTCCTCAACTCTGACTACAAGATTCTTGCTCTCATTATTGCACAACTCCTGCGTTAGTGTTGGCATAACACCGAACGGAGACCCAATTCTGTGGGGTCCCTGGAAATACGATCATTCACGTGGTGGCAACGGTACGTGATACCATCGCGTATGCGGAAAGCAGGAGGATCCCGTTATGTGTGCTTTCCCTTAATTTTAAAAATGCTTTCGATTGGATCGCCCACAACTACCTGTTTCAAACACCCCAGGGATATGGCATTGGAAACGTCTTTGTCGCCGGTATCAAACGGGTGTATGAAGGTGCTACGTCCTCGGTCCAAATAAATGGTTATCAGTACGGACACATACCAATTCGCTGCGGAGTGCGGCAGAGGTGTCCGATGAGTATGACCCTCTATACTCTGCGTCTCCACCCATTCTTTCGCCTTCTGGGCCTCAAACTACCAGGTATAAGGATTGGACGCCGCATACACCCCACATCGGTGGTGGTTATGCTGATGACGTGAACATTTTGTGACCTCTGCAGCTGACTTCGCCATTATAGAGAAGGCCATCCGCTTATATGAACGAGCATCAGTCGTCCTCATCAACCCGCAAAAATATAAGGCCCTTACGGTAGGAAGCTGGTGTACACAGGAGACAGTCTTGGGAATCGCGTATCATCCCAATGTGACCATATTAGTCGTCACTTTCTGGGGCACAATCGACGAAACGATGAAAAACTCCTGGGCACGATTAAAAGGGGAGGTACGAGCGCAGGAAAAGCGAGCCTACACTCGGGGCTTTGCCTGGCAGCACGAATGCGTTATGTCAACACTTTTCTCCTGTCCAAAATCTGGTATACCGCCCAAATCTTGCCGGCCCCAAACATATACACACAACAACTGACAACCGCCGTTACATGGTATATCTGGAGAGGAGCAGTCTTCCGAGTACCTATATCAACACTGCAACGACCAAAACAAGGGGGAGGATGGGAGATGCCGGTTATTGAGGCGAAGTGTACGACGCTTCTCCTATACCGCATATACCTGCAAGGCCAACGGAATGGAATGGTGACTGCAGCATGGTTACAGACCTGGAACGTCACTGGCAGGCAGGCAAACCCACTGTATGGCACAAAGTACCCCACTAAACTAGCTTACCTGTACACGTACGCCGTTAACATGGCCTACATTACGCCTCCTGAACAAGATGAGGTCCCCCGATGCTTCCGCAGACGTATCTATGCCTCAGTACACAGTAAGGCATTGGCACTGAAAGGGGCACGGGACGTACGGATCATGACACAACACCCAACCACCCCATGGTCCAAGGTGTAGGGGGACCTACACGCAGTTTGGTCATCGGAGGAACTTAAAGCGGCCTGGTTTATGGTTATTCATGATCTCGTACCGACAAGTGAACGACTAGCCAAGATACAACGAAGTACCACGAACAATTGCCAACATTGCGGTCGAGTAGACACTCTGATTCACAGGCTGACTGAGTGTGGCGAAGTGGCCGACATTTTGAAGTGGACCCGTTCCAGAATAGCGAGCATCCTCCGCTTGGACCCGAAATACATTCTACCGGAGTGGACCGTCCGTCCGGATTTGCACTTCTGGCCACCACAGAGGCATTGGGCAATTTTGTGGATCCACGCTTACATGATATATTACCGTACACAACAATGGCATCGAGTATCAACTATCAACTACGCTGAGTTCATGATGTGTGCCCGATAGAAAGCATATCAAACAGCTCGCCGGCGGGAAAAAGTTGGAAACTACTTGGAGATACTATAATCTCCGACACACATCAACTGGAGAAACTGTGTTCCCTTTAGCTGCCGGATAATTGAGTCACAGTACCATACCTGCAAGGACTCCTGCAACCGATGACGTCGCCATTATAACGGCTTTCTCCTAATGGTCTAGAGTAACAAACGAACAATGCAATCCGAAACACAAGGACAGTAGTCTGTTAACACTACATTACTGAGATATCTTCCATGCAACCATTGTATTTGTGCACTGAAGGATCAATAAAGTTGTAACTTCAAAATAAAATCGCGGTGGGGACGAGTTTTTCCGACCGTCCAGACCGGCCCTGAGGCCAACCCAACCTCCTGTACAATGGGTACCGGTTCTTCCCCGGGGGTAGAGGCGGCCGGGGTGTGGGGCTGAACCCCACCCCCATCTAGTTTGCCGAGGTCCTAGAAAGGGTAGAGCTATACCTCTACTCACCCTAAGGGCCTTCGTGGTCTATAAAAAGGGTGAAAACCTACGTACCTAGTTCAACACCCGTGGACAACGTCCTAATTAGAACCTAATCGTTTCTCAGCTACTAAAAGCAGTATCCACTTTTTAGGGAACCTGAAGTTTTGTGACCATATTCACAACAAACTCCCTCTTGCCCCTCTGTATTACGAAATTAATAAAGTAGACGTCTTCTTCTCCTGTTATTTTCAGATATCTTTTCATTTTATGATCCCATCTACTTCTAGATCTTCCAATTGGTCTCACTTCTTAGGTTTCCCAAAAGGAGCCCTCTTTGTATTTTCTTTTCCCCATACCTGCTCGTCATCTCAGGTCTTCTGTGATTTTGTCACCTTAGCAATATATAGTGATGAAATAAAAACGCTCCTTATTATACGATTTTCTCTAATCTCTGTTATCTTTGTTCTTCTTAGGTCCACGTGTTCTCATCAGCACCTTATTCTCGAAAACCTGCAATATATTTGTATGTTCCTCCCTTAAGGAAAGGGACCAAATTTTGCACCTGCATAAAACAACAGACAAAATTACTGATTGTATTTAAATTTATAATCTATTTGTCGATTGTAGATTTGAGGTTATTACAGGCAAGAAGAGTTGAAAGTGCGGGACACAAATAACTGATGAGTGCGTATGGTGGAAGATAAATTGGAATTATATAACTACAGCTGTAGTGGAATAAGGAGACCAAAGAGGAGATGAAAAGGGAATTTTGAGCTCGGAATAGGGATTAAGTTGTAGTACGTAAAACAGGAACAAGACAAGACCAAAATCCTTAATCCGTATAAGTACTGGCAGCTCTCATTTAACCTTGCCCCAGATAATATTAATTCGCTCTAACGTCGACACTTCTTAGTGACACAACTTGCAGTGAATTTTGCTTGAATGCCGGTTAAGGCTGTTTTCTCTGGCAGTTGCACGACTCTTCAAAGGCCAGGCTGTTGGGTATTTGAATTTCTTGTGATGGGAATGAATGCTTCATTCGACGCCGTTTCGTTTTACTTCGTACATTTAGGAAGGCAGACCGGAATTTAACGAGGGTTATACGAGGATTTTGAGCGTTATTTAACGACGCTATCAGAGTCTCAGGCTACAAGCGTTCAAGGATAGGATCACCTATGAATTATGAATTAGACAGACCTGAAAAATCGACCGTTTTAGGGCATTATCCCTACATTTGCGTGGCGAGGCTGTGGAATAAATAAAGTGAAATAATATATTAATAATTGTCCGAGATGGAACACAAAACAATCTATTTATTATTCTGCAAGTTCACTCTACATGTTTCGGGTGTCAAACACACCCATCATCAGGTGTACACAAAACTGTAGCTACAGCTTCCGGCACTCCCTCCAACGTGGCCAAGCTGGGCCACGTTGGAGGGAGGCAGCTGCACAAAAAATATGACCAGTACCGGAGGCTGTAGTAACAGTTTTGTGTACTCCTGATGATGGGTGTGGTTGACACCCGAAACATGTAGAGTGAACTTGCAGAATAATAAATAGACTGCTTTGTTTTGCATCTCGTTGGACAATTATTAATATAGATCAGTGATGCACGGAATCATAAACATAAAATATAAAATCAGGAGTACACAAAACTGTAACTACAGCCCCCGGTACTGTGCAGCTACCTCCCTACAACGTGGTCAGGCTTGACCACGTTGGAGGGAGGCAGCTGCACAAAAAATATGACCAGTACCGGAGGCTGTAGTTACAGTATTGTGTACTCCTGATGATGGGTGCGGTTGACACCCGAAACATGTAGAGTGAACTTGCAGAATAATAAATAGACTGCTTTGTGTTGCATCTCGTTGGACAATTAGTAATACAGATCAGCGATGCATGGAACCATTAACGTAAAATGTAAAATAAGTGATAACCTTGCCGAGAGTTGAAACAGGGACCTCGTGAATAAGATATGTAGGCCTTTTTGACCCACGAGGATAAAGGCGGTACGTTCTTTCGAAAGATCGTCAATCAGTAACCCTGCTGGTCAGCGTAAGAACCCTAAAACCTGTACCATCACCATCAACAAAGTGGAAAATTCGGATCTCACACTTATATTGCGTTTTGCCTACACAAATCTTTTCGGTAGAAAAATGTAGAAGTATATTCGTAATAGATCTAAGCATATAGGCCTACATCGCATTGTTCAGTCATAAAACAAATTACATTCGCTTACGATAATGGATAAAAGGGCAATGAATATGTTGGTTAGATCACCTGGAGAGAACGGAGGAGGATAGGATGCCCAAAAGGATCTTCACTCAAGAACTGGAAGGAACGAGAAGAAGGGGAAGACCCAGGAAAGGATGGAAAGAGAAAGGAGAAAGATATCTTCAAGTGCTGGGAGTGATAAGATGGAGAGAGTTGGTGGCAGATAGGAAAAAATGGAAGGATATTGTTCGACAGGCCAAAGCCCACAGTGGGCTGTAATGCCAATGGAAGAAGAAGAAGAAAAAAAAAGGGAAGAAGAAAAAAGAAGAAGGAAGAAGAAGGGGAAGAAGAAAAAGAAGAAGGGGAAGAAGAAAGAAGAAGAAAGGGAGAAGAAGGGGAAGAATAAAAAGAAGAAGGGGAAGAAGGGGAAGAAGAAAAAAGAAGAAGGGGAGAAGAAGGGGAAGAAGAAAAAAGAAAAAGGGGAAGAAGAAAAAGAAGAAGGGGAAGAAGAAGGGGAAGAAGAAAAAGAAGAAGGGAGAAGAAGGGGAAGAAGAAAAAGAAGGGGAAGAAAAAAAAGAAGGGGAGAAGAAGGGGAAGAAGGAAAAAGAAGAAGGGGAAGAAGAAAAAGAAGAAGAACAAGGAGAAGAAGAAGAAAAGAAGGGAAGAAGAAGGGGAAGAAGAAAAAGAAGAAGGGGAGAAGAAGGGGAAGAAGAAAAGGAAGAAGGGGAAGAGGAAAAAGGAGAACAAGAAGGAGAAGAAGAAGAGGAAGAAGAAGAAAAAAAGAAGGGGAAGAAGAAAAAAGAAGAAGGGGAAGAAGAAAAAGAAGAAGGAGAAGAAGAAGAAGAATATTCGCTTATGATATACACAATAATATAGTATTTCATTACTGCTACATGTTTCAGTACTTAACTTTGCCATCATGTAGGAATATTGAAAGACTGTAATACTGTTTACACTGCATCTACTGAATGTATACTTCTGAGTATTACGTCATATGACCCTCAACTTAAACATGTTAACATACAGGGAACGCACAATTCGGTTAGAAAAACGTCTCATAGTAATATACACACCACCATATAAAAACATATTATACCCGCACACAGCACTATAGAACTCTGTATTGTCACACATCACACCAAAAGTCATCAGCGAGACACATTCACTCTCTCCACCAGCCACTCAGACTACACAAAACATTTAACTCCAACTATAATATCCATGCTATTTTTTTTTTTTGCTGTTTATATCACATTTTCATATTTTAACTTATATTATTTAACATTTTCACGTAAACCTCTTGTAAATTATATATTCAGTCTTTTAAATCAAAGCCTGAAGATGGCTTCTAGAAGCCTAAACATGTAGCTATGTGGAAATAAGTAAACGGAAGGCTAACTGGATTGATAACATTTTGCGTAGAAACTGCCTTCTGTAGCAGGTTATTGAAGGAAAGATAAAAGGGGGGATAGAAGTGACAGAAAGACGATGAAGAAGACGTATGAAGCTACTGCATGACCTTAAGGAAAGGAGAGGATACTGTCATTTGAAGGAGGAAGCTCTAGATCGCACTATGTGAAGAGCTGGCTTTGGAAGAGGCTTTGGACCTGTCGTAAGACAGACTACTAAACGAATGAATGAATAAATATATATATATATATATATATATATATATA
>Ga0131853_10022676_pt1 | contig 11356 bp, 10 predicted proteins | sample TergutLab28metaG_FD_92764 | JGI IMG/M metagenome (GOLD analysis project Ga0131853, IMG submission 92764) | Labiotermes labralis P1 segment gut microbial communities from Petit-Saut dam, French Guiana - Lab288 P1 (version 2) (version 2) | ecosystem: Host-associated > Arthropoda: Insects >...
ACCGGTATAAGCTTAAAAAATAGGATATGACCTGATGGTTGAACTTTATTTATTGCCGTCAATAACCGTTCTTTTGTATTAATGCTATCCTCCTGTAGTAAAAAATATTAATTCCCGCCTTTTACTCTATAAGCCATAAACTTATACGATTATGCATACGCAGCGCCGCGTCCTCTGCTGTAATAATGCCGTCCAGAAGTAGGCTTAAATCATCCTCAATTATACTTATGGGGACTAACGGTATCGTGGCAACTGGCATTTCGGTTAAGGCTATTAGCCTATCCAATGCCTGTTGAATACGCTCGTCACGTTCGGTATCTGCTTCCCTCATCCCTACAAAATATCGAGAGAGCCAACTGGATGAGTTATCAAGTTGTGCAAGAAAGCTGGCTTCTAAATATGACCGTTTGATTGGAATCGATATGTTACCCATAGCCCATGTCCGGTGATCATCGTTAAAAATTGATGCAGGCGCAATCAAATGGCGCAAGAAATCCCATGCTAATGACTCATTTCCTGAAGATGAAATAATGTATACAGGATTAAGCATATAACGGTTTACATGTAGTTCACCATTATTATTACTTAATGGAGTATGATGTAAAAAATATGAGACACTAGGCTCAAAAAAAACATAAAGTGAATTTCGAAGAAAATTATCACAAATAATCATAAACTGCTGTGACTCACGAACCCTTTCACTTCTGCCACTAAAATCTGTCCAATGAGCAGTAATATCAAAACCTTGCATTGTATTTACACGTTTTATATTATCTAAAAATGCTATAAATCCATTGCTGTTTAAATGCGACATCCTTTCACTAAAATCAATAAAATCATTGACTCCTAGCGTTAGAATATGAGTAGGAAACAGCCCAGAAGTAAAATTTGCAATGGCTAAAGAGTTAAAATCATTATTGTCTATTTGTTGTAAATTCAGATACATAGACATAACCTCTGTATGAGTTATCGCATCCCTTGCGCTAAACATATTTATAAACTCTTGAGGTAAGGTGGAATTAATCGCAAATTGGTGGAAGCTAAATTCCAGAGGAAATGCATATAGACCTTCATTAATAGTAAAAATATCAAATGCATTGGTAAAGAAATCCTCACGATTGGTATGCATACATGCATCAATAAGAGTGTATATATCAGCAATAAACCCAGATTGGGAATATCTCCAAAAATTGGGTTGCGATAACATATGAAATATATCGTACATATGTCCTGCCATCATCAAAGTTTCCATGCGTGATATTTGGCCTTGTATATCTTCAAGTGGAAAGGTGTTAATTTCTAATTCAAACGCTCTACCATGTTCATACAATTCTTGATTAAGGGTGCGCTCTGCTATACGCAAAGGGTCTTGAAAACGGCCGTCTGGTATAAACATACTTAAAACTTCTACCTTTGCTTCCCCGGTAGGCTCTCCATTATATTCATCATTTCTGCCTCGCCCACAAGCTGATATGGCAAATATTGTACTTACAACAATTAACATGTATATAATCCTATATCTCAGCATAATTCTATCTCCTCTCTCTGCTAAATGTATGACATTATGTAAGAAACAAGACGGATATAAATGCTATCCGCCTTATTTCAATTAAATACTTAATTATTACCTACCTAGGGGCGCGCAACATTGGTGAAGACATTTGCACCTGGCCCTGCATACCAACTCCATCTATTGTTGCTACTTGTATCTGTGCGTACTTGCGCTGTCGTACTTTCTCGCAAAGCATGCCAAGCACTACCGTCTGTAGGATCTGGTGGTAGCCCCGGACAAGAACTACTACAAGAACAATTACAAACGCAGGTACAAGAACACTGGCAACTATAGGACTCCAAACTCTGCTCCATTCCATAAGAGCGTTTAAATATTGGTGCGTTCATGATATAGCCTCCTTTCTTTCTATAGAATATATGCATAAACCTATCCCTAAGCTATTTACCGGTATAAGCTTAAAAATAAGATATGACCTAACGCATAAATGACGCATTTCCTGATAATGTGTTATGCACCGCAATACAAGCATCCGTTATTGAATCTTTATCCAGTGCATTAAGCAGATAGTAATCATCATCGACCTCAATATTTTTTATCGTACTAAGTACAAAACTGCTTTTAAGGCTTGTGTAATTAAGCCGTGTCGCATCTTGTGATGACAGGTCGGACCCGGCAGCTGTATTTGACACACTAAAAAAATGTATAGGGCTATCCATGCGATATTTACCATACTTGCACATTTCATCAAAATATAATTTTTTATATTTCCCATAATAGGTACATGCAATGGAAACATCACTTCTTACCGCGTTGCATACAATGGAGGGCAGTACTCCAAGCCCCTGCAGCAAACTGTCGCTGTACTTCATTATCGAACCCGGCGCTCCTATAATCATTATTTCATATTTCTCATTTTTCACCATGTCAGCCACATATCTGTTGAATCGTACAGTTTTATCATAGGCATCGGCTGGCATAACCATAAAATCAGGCATGCCAGTAAACCCAAACAACTTACACGCGTCATGTGAACCTATTTGCCCTACATTAAAACCAGCTTTAGCAAAATGCTGCCGCAAAGCAAGTTCAACCGCCAATTGGTCTGTATATACACCATGAGACAGAACCATCACGACAGGTATGCTTATTTCGTACAAGAAATCCGTTCCCGATGATGCTGCAAAGGATGCGCCATAATCGGGATATGGATTTATTAACTCACTATCCAGCATTTGCATTAGCATCCGTGATAATATCACCTCTACACCAACTTCACTTGCATGTGCTAATATTTTTTTGTAGAGGTCTACGCTTGCCATGTTTTCGTCGTAGTCCATATACAATACATCGCATTCCATTAACTTTTCCTTGCTATAATCTGTTAAAGATAGGCCTACATAAGTCCCACCATCTAAGCAGCTAACATCGTCCTCACCCATTCTTAGGTACTTTGGCACAAATAAATGAGTTAGTTCATACCCTTCCAGCATATCAGCATACCTAGCCACCGCGCACATGTCACGGCTCATAGGAAATAACGAAAGTCTTTCGCGCATGTAATACTCCCCTCCAATATAACCTTATAGATTTTTATCAAAATCATATCCATTCTCTAGCAGCAAACATATTGTTGCGAGTGTATCTAACGTACCTGCCATGGATCCATCACAGTTTTTAAGGCGCGTCTCACCGGTAAGGCCGCCTTCACCATCACATGCTGCGGCGCATAAAGCACAGTGGAAAAAGTTCCAGCAGCTTTTGCATTCAGCTTCAGTTAATTTTCCTACATTTAATACAGCCGACACCTTATCCAAATAGAAACCGGTATCTATATGGCCTATTCTTAAGGCATCTGACTCGCTTACACGTTCGCATGGATATATAAAGCCGTGTACGTCCACAAATGGCCTCATTACTCCCGGCAGGCATGGGCCGCTTGGGTGAGCATTTTCTGGAATATGTGAAACAGATAAATATTTACGCATTCTTTCCGCATCGGCTAAACCTGTAAGAAATAATTTGGATGTTTTGTTTGTGTCGTACATGCCAAGGGCTGCCAATAACACCTTCATTTGATTATATGTGTATGTAATTTCGTACATATCATCATATATTATAGGTTCTTTTGAGCCATATGGGCTTACAGTATTTTGCATAGCCCTGCCGTCTGCTAAGACATCATCGGCGTTATAAAAATCATTAATACATGCAAAATCCGCACCCGGGGCTACAGTGGTTAAAAACATCACATTCTCGTACAACTTAGGATATGCTTCCTTAATGTATTTAACATTTTCCATTATTACGTCATAAGAGCCACTGCCATCAGGAAACACGCGGTTTTGGTCATTCAAAAATTTCGGCCCATCAAGCGAAATAGACACACTAAATTTATTTTCTTGCAAAAAGGTAAGAATCTCGTCATTAAACACGGTGCCGTTAGTCGTCATGGTATACCTGACGCGCCGCCCCTCGTATTCTTCTTTTACATAGGCCACAATTTTCTTAATGTTTTCGAATTGAAGCAGCGGCTCTCCTCCGTAAATCCCGCATGTAACCTCTTTTACATTTCTGGAACGGCTCATTAGGAAGTCGATACACTTTTTCATCATGTCCAACGGCATCACAAGATCAGAATGGGTACGCTGGTTTTCATAGCTGCCAGAGTAGGTGCAGTAGGAGCAGGCCAAGTTGCATGACTGCCCGGCCTGGATTGTTAACTGGCTCAGGCCGTTATCTAAATAATATGGCATTAAGGTTGTTGCAGGGTGTTCAATCATTTGCAAGTTACTCTTTTTTAAATACCCACTTCGTGTTAACCGCTGCAATGCTTCCCAATCAGCAGGGGTATCATTGCCGCCCTCTACATTCCGGCAAGCAGCATGTTCATCCCTGTCTACACTCAAAATAGAGTTAGTTTCCCGGTCGTACACATACATTCCGCCTGGGGTCAAAAATGTTTTAATTACAGCCATGGCCTCGCCTCCTATTTGCTTACTAAGATGGATAAAAGTTCAAATAGCATATTCACACAGATAATAATATGTTTTATTCCATAAGTCAACAATATTTTCAGTAAAATACAAAAATTCCACATAGGCATCATCTGATTAATTGTGCAATACAGATAATTTATATCCAAAATATTCGAATATTGTCTCCGCAATTCACATGTCGCGCAACAAAAAAGACCTGCCAGCAAATTCCAAGCATTTGCTAACAGGTCTTTTATTGTTCCAACGGTTGCCCAGCAGGGCGCTTTACATAACCTCTAAAACAAACATGTACTCATATACTTAAGCCCGCAATCATTAATAACAATCCCAAAATGCTTACCGGCATCCTCGCCCCGCAGCTGCTTTACAGCAGCCATCAAATTAGCCCCGGACGAAAACCCAGCGAAAATCCCTTCTTTTTGGGCCAGCAGGCGGGTCATGCACTCGGCTTCTTTGTCAGTTACGGTGATGCAGCCGTCTATTAGATTTTTATCCACAATATCCATGGCTTTGGAATAGCCGCCGCCTTGGATTTGGTGGTGAGTGCCTTGGATTATCTCGCCTTTGTAATAGGCGCAGCCATATGGCTCTACCGCGTAGCAGCGCATTTTGGGGTTTATGCCTTTAAATACTTGCGAATAGCCGGTAAACGTGCCACCCGTACCTATAAAGTCCGCAAATGCCTGTATTTTTCCTTGAGACTGCGCCCACATTTCATGGGCGGCAGGCTCCTGAGCGCGCGCGTTATCAAAATTTTTAAACTGGTTTAGGAAGAATGCCCCTGTTTCGCTTACTATGCGTTCCGCTTCATCTTCTACCAGCCTGATGTCCTCGCTTGATACTTTGCCTTTTATGGAGTTTGGGGCTTGGTCCACCAGCACCACCTCACCGCCGAAGGCTTCTATCATCCGGGCCCTTTCGGGAGAGTTGCCTTTAGAAAGCACACATATCACCCTGTATCCTTTGGCCGAACCTACCATGGCTACCCCTGTACCGGTGTTGCCGCTAGACATTTCTAGTATTGGCTGGCCAGGTTTTAGCAGGCCCTTACACTCGGCCATGTTAATCATGCCCAAGGCTATGCGGTCTTTTTTGGAAAAGCTGGGGTTCAAGTATTCCAGTTTTGCATAGATATGCCCCTCGTAGCCTAGGTGCTTTTTTATCATATCTAGGCGCAGCAAGGGTGTCCCCCCTATAGCTTGGGTGATGTTGGTGATGTACGCGGCCATTTTTATATCCCCTTTGTGGAATGATGCAAAGCCTTTGTTCCTAGTATCAAAACCCATTTTACAGCCATGGGTATTATAACAGCCGTGTCAGAAATAATAGCACTCCAAATATTACAATTATGCCTGTCGCTACCCAGTCTTTTGCGGTAATGAGTATGACTTTCATACGCGTACGGCCTACATCACCGCGGTAGCATCTGGCTTCCATGGCTGTGGCCAGCTCGTCTGCACGTTTGAAGGCGGACACAAACAGCGGCACAAGAATGGGCAACAGGCTTTTTGCGCGTTTGAATATGCTGCCTGTATCAAGCTCGGCCCCGCGGGCCTTTTGGGCCTTCATTATTTTGTCCATTTCTTCGGCTAGGGTGGGAATCATCCGTATTGTTATTGTCATCATCATGGCAATATCATGGGCGGGGACTTTCAGGGGCTTTAACGGGGTCAAAAGCGCCTCTATGCCGTCGGTTAGCTGGATTGGCGATGTTGTCAGCGTTAGGATAGACGAGCCGCATATTAGCAACATCATCCTAAGCGCCATTTGTGCCGCTATAACAATCCCCTCAACTGTTACCCGTAAAAACCCGATAGAGAACAGCACGGTTTCACCCGGTGTCATAAACAGGTTAAGCGTAGCCATGACAATCAAAATAAATAGCAGCGCCCTTATCCCCCGCAAAAGAAATAGAAACGGCACTTTTGCGAGCCTCACCACAAAAAAAACAAACAGGGCCGCAACCCCATAACCTGCAAAATTGTTGACAAAGAACAACGCCGTTATAAAAAACATCGTGCCAGCCAGTTTAACACGAGGGTCCACATGGTGGATTACAGAGTTGGATGGGTAGTATTGGCCGATGGTTATGCGCGTCATTTTTGCCCCCCTATGCCCATGATTACGCGGGCCAAGTCTTCTATTGTAAATATATCTTGGGGGACAGCGCTATTTATTCTACCAAGTCTCATGGCTAAATGGCTCATTTGGGGGATATCCAGGCCTATTTCTGTCAGCCTTTCCGCATGGGCAAACACTTTTGATGGGGTATCGTCATACAGCAATTTCCCCTGATTTAGTACAATAATCCTCTCTGTTAGGCGTGCGGCATCGTCCATACTGTGTGAGACTAAGATTACCGTAATACCCAAAGCTTCGTGCATGTGCTTGATTTGGGCCAAAATTTCTTCACGGCCTTTTGGGTCAAGGCCTGCGGCAGGCTCGTCCAGTATCAGGATTTTGGGGCGCATGGCTAATACCCCCGCTATGGCTGCACGGCGCTTTTGCCCGCCAGATAGCTCGAAGGGGGATTTTTCGTAGACATCTTCTGAAAGCCCTACGGTTGTTAGAGCTTGCCGTACATATTCGTCTATCACGTTTTCTTCAAGGCCCATTCGTGTTGGGCCGAAGGCTACGTCCTTATATATGGTGGTCTCGAAAAGCTGATGCTCCGGATATTGGAATACTAGGCCCACCTTTTGGCGGATGGCTTTAAGATTGGATTTGCCTGCTTGGATATCTTCGCCTTCTATTAAAATCTGCCCGGTGCTGGGTTTTAATAGGCCGTTTAAGTGCTGGATTAGAGTGCTTTTGCCGCTGCCGGTGTGGCCTATCAGGGCTACCATTTCGCCTTGGTTTATTGTTAGGTTTATATCAGACAGGGCCTTCATCTCTAAAACAGAACCTGCGTTGTAGGTATGGCTTAGGGCTTTTATTTGGATTACAGGAACGCCGCTGCTATTGGCGTTGTTTTGCAGGGCATCATCTCCATCATCAGAGTTACATTGATTCACACCATCCCCGTCATTGCGGGCGCCGCGAAGCAATCCAAGATCGCGGGCAGGCATCTGCTTCTGCTGGATTGCTTCGTCACTCCGTTCCTCGCAATTGCGGAGTGGTGAGGCGGCCAATAATCCTTGGATAGTTTTATCCTCCGCAAACTCTTCCACAGTCAGGATATCTTTTGCCACATCAAGCCCGGCACCCCGCAATTTATGCGCCAGCGCCGTCACCGGCGGTACATCCAATGCGTAACCGGTCATAATATCCACTTGAGAGAACACGCCCCGCGGCGTAGAGTCCAGTACAATTTCCCCGCCATGCATAACAATTACCCGCTTGGCATGGGCTGCTTCCTCCATAAAATGTGTGATTAGGATTACCGTTATGCCCTCTTCGTTAAGTTTCTTCACAGCACTAATAACCTCACGGCGGCCGGAGGGGTCAAGCATTGCGGTGGGCTCGTCCAGCACAATACAGCTTGGGCGCATTGCCAGTACCCCGGCTATGGCAACCCGCTGCTTCTGCCCGCCGGATAGGTTATGCGGGGCAGCGTTTGCGTACTCACTCATCCCAACAGCGGCCAGCATCTCATTCACCGTTTTGCGGATTTCATGCGGCGGTACACCTAAGTTTTCCGGGCCGAAGGCTACATCTTCCTCTACCACGGTTGCTATAAGTTGGTTATCCGGGTTTTGGAACACCATCCCCACAGTTTGACGGATATCCCATAAGTGGCTTAGGTCGGCTGTGTCTTTGCCATTTATCCATATTGTGCCTTCGTTTGGGGCCAGTAGCGCGTTTAGATGGCGGGCCAATGTGGATTTACCACTGCCATTGTGGCCCAAGACAGCAACAAACTCGCCGGATGATATGGATGTTGATATGCCTTTTAGCGCATGGTGCGTAGCACCCTCGCTTGTATAGGCGAAATATACATTTTCTGCTTTTATCATGATGGGATAATATCATATTCTTAGAAACAGGCCAACAAAAAGCAAAAAGAAACCCCATAAGACTAGGCCAGCTTAAGCCTTGTCTCATGGGGTTTTATCATATGTCAACTTTTATAGCTTTCTATTGGAAGCGCCTTATCAAATAGTATTTACACCCAATAATCTAGGTTTTACAGAGCATTGTGAGTGAAGCTTGCAATTTTATCGATTGGTATCTCAGTTACGGATGCGAGCTATCAGATAAACTACCACTGCCCTCAAAGCCAGTAATATCAAGGTTTGTCCGTGGTTAAAATGTTACAAGCTTATTACTTAGTACAAAACCCCCGTGCATATATTAAAAATAATATATATGCACAGGGGCTTTCTTTATGGAAAAAACAAGCAATAAAGATAAGAAAATGATTGTACTGCCAGATGAGCTACAAGAGGAAATGCTAAAATTTTTCATGAAAACATCTATACCAAGGATAGCCAAAGAGAAACGCAAAAATAAAGCTCTTTCCGAAAAGGAAGGAAAAGAAATAAAATGTTAAACACGGCGATATATGTTCGCGTATCAACGGACGAACAAGCCAAAGAGGGCTACTCAATCCGTGCCCAGATTGATAAGCTTAAAAACTACATACAGATAAAAGACTGGGGGCTATACAAAGTCTATGCCGATGAAGGTATCAGCGGCAAAAATATTACTGATAGGCCCGCAATAAATGAGCTGATTAATGATGTAAAACAGGGCAAGGTTAATAATGTGCTTGTTTATAAAATAGACAGGCTAACAAGAAGCACAAAAGACTTAATTGAATTAACCGAACTTTTCAACAACTTAAAATGCAGCTTTAATTCGGTAATGGAAAGCATAGATACCCAAACGGCATCTGGTAGAATGTTTCTTAAAATAATCGGAATCTTTGCCGAGTTTGAGCGAGAAAACACAATCGAAAGGGTAAAGCTTGCTTGTGAAAAGAAAGTTAAGGAAGGGTTTACGCTTGCGGGTTCAACCATATCATATGGCTATAATCGTGAGATTGGCGAGAAAATCCAAACAATCAACCACGAAGAAGCCAAGATTGTTAAAGAGGTTTATAGCATGTATCTTGATGGTAATATGTCATATGCAGGCATAGCGAGAAATTTAAACCATAGAGGAATAAAGCCTAGACTGGGAAAGGCATGGCATCATGCAAGCATTAGGGGAATGTTAACAAACTCGACCTATATTGGTAAGGTTAGATACGCACTTGATGATAAAGAGCGTTATTTTGAAGCCGAAGGCAAACATGAACCAATTATCAGCGATGAAATATTTTATAACACACAGAAGAAAATAGGTAATATAAGACGAATAGCATATACAAAAAGACCCAAAGATGATAGCTTCTTTTGTGGTGTGCTATTTTGTGCCGAATGTGGGGCAAGGATGCAGACCAATGGGGAATATAAAAAAGATAAGGAAGGCAAGAGAGTAATTTTCAGTGCATATCGTTGCCCGAATGTTTCTAAGGGCTTATGTATTACATCTAGAATTAGCCATAAAAAGGTAGAACATGCTTTTGAAGAGTATATGGACGATATAGAAGACTTCACCGTTACCCCAAATATTTTGCCCGAAGAACAAAATAAACAAGAAAGCATAAATGCCTTGCTCCGTGAAGAGTGGGAAAGCGCAATAGCCAAACTTACAAAGCGTGAAAAGGAACTAATGAATCTTTATATCCAAGAAAAAATCTCCTTCGAAGACTATGAGCAAATGATAACTATTACAAGGAACGAAAAGAATAAACACGCAGACCAAATAATAAACATGCCTACCGAGCCAGCCGAAGAAATACAGCTGGTAGTAGACGATATAGTAACCAACTTCCGTGACAATTGGAAAGCTCTAACTAAAAGCGAAAAAATGCAATTCTTATATAACTACATTGAGCAGATAACAGCATCATCGAAAAAAGAAGAGGGTTATCAAGTAAAGGTATTAAATGTTAAATTCCACACGTCTTAATTAGCCCGTTGATAAAATTGCCAAAATTAAGTAAAATAGAATTAAGTGATGCAGAAGCTAAAGGCCATTATGCAAAGACAAAGGGGGGATTCACATGGCTATTGACTATGAAACGATAGACCATACTATTGATAATTATGTTGCAGATGTGAAAACCGCAATGCCTGTTGATAGAGTATTTTTGTATGGTTCCCACGCAAAAGGCAACGCTAACAAATACAGCGATATTGATTTATGCTTTTTTTTGAATAGCTTTGAAAATCAAGATTCAATTGAAATTGTCAAAACATTATTCCGTATGACAAGAAAATACAAGGGCATGGATATACAGCCAATTGCATTTACAATATCAGATTTAAAAACCGATAACCCATTCGTTAAGGAAATATTGCGTACTGGTAGAGAACTATAAAACAGTAAATCCATCCACAGTAAAACAAGGTGCAACCGTTCTAAAGTTGTGCCTTGTTTTATTTTTGGGAAATAAATTGGGAAATATTTTAAATCAACTAGAACACCCATTACAAAGTAGTTCTAATCATATAAGACACAAGAATATATATGTAAAACTTATCCTTGCGCCCAAATACGCTGTATTTACGCCTTCTCACCACTCCATAAGAGATGGGTCTCAGCTGAAAAGCACACCCGAGACCCATCTCTTACTACGTGAGTACTACATGTGAGAAGGCTAGGCGTAAGGGCAAGTTTGGGAAATAATTTTTATTTGAATGAGAACAGGGGGAATGTGATGATAATAGTTGAAAGAGATATAGAGATTTTGAGGCTTGTATACAGATTCAAATTTTGTTTAGGTAGGCATGTGAGTGTACTGGCGGGTTTCACAGGGGCAAGAGCTTGCGACAGAAGACTCACGGCCTTAACTGAT
>Ga0131853_10022677_pt1 | contig 11356 bp, 9 predicted proteins | sample TergutLab28metaG_FD_92764 | JGI IMG/M metagenome (GOLD analysis project Ga0131853, IMG submission 92764) | Labiotermes labralis P1 segment gut microbial communities from Petit-Saut dam, French Guiana - Lab288 P1 (version 2) (version 2) | ecosystem: Host-associated > Arthropoda: Insects >...
CAACCGGATAGACCAGCCGGTAGAGGTCATAAACTAACTCCATCACCTGTAAAAGTTATTGCAAATGAACATGGGATTCCTGTTCACACGCCAACAACTTTACGGCTAAAAGACTCAAAAGAAATCCGCAGCCAGCTTAAAAACTACGGTGCAGATATTTTTGTGGTTGCAGCATATGGGCTACTTTTGCCAAAAGGAATTTTGGAAATGCCGCCACTTGGATGTATAAATGTTCATGCTTCCTTGCTTCCAAAATATCGAGGTGCGTCTCCTATCCATGCCGCACTGTTAAATGGAGACAAAGAATCCGGGATTACAATAATGCATATGGATGTAGGAATTGATACAGGAGATATGATAATAAAAAAATCTCTTGAAATTATGGATAATGAAAGATTTAAGTCATTACATGACCGTATGGCAATACTTGGCGGTGAGGCATTAAGTGACGCACTAAATCATCTGGAAAAGGGAAATGCCCCCCGTGAAAAACAAGACGATAGTTTATCATGTTACGCTCCTATGATTAATAAAAATGATGGACATATAAACTGGAGTGAAACAACAACTACAATAATAAACAAAATTAGGGCTTATGATTTGTGGCCAGGCTCATTTACGTTTTATCATGATATAAAGTTAAAAATTCTAGGGATTGAACCTTTTGAAACAAAGACACAGTCGGCATCACCAGGTACAATAATTTTTGCCGACAATATAAATGGTTTAGTAGTTAAATCAGGTGATGGTTACGCAAAAATAACGGAAATTCAGCCTATTGGAGGAAAAAAAATGCCCACACAAGATTTCCTGCGTGGGCGTAAATTAAACATTTATGAAGTGATGACTTGATTTTCTAGTTCATCACTTTTTTTATACATCTCCATAAACTCATCACCGGTTATAGTCTCTTTAGTAAACAGATACTCTGCAATTTCCCTAAGTTTATCATCATTTTCCTTCAATAAGTCAATTGCTTTTTGGTGACAGCTATGCAAAATTTCTTTAACTTCTGCATCAAGTTCCGACCCTGTTTTGTCTGAAACTTGAAGCACAGCCCTGCCATCAAGGTAACGGTTTTGAATACTTTCAAGACCCATCATACCAAATTTTTCACTCATACCATACATACTTACCATCGAACGAGCCATTCTTGTTGCCTTTTCAATGTCGTTTGATGCACCTGTCGTTTGTGTATTAAAAATAATTTCTTCAGCACTACGACCTGCAAGAAGCACAGTAATTTCTGCAATCATTTCGTCTTTTGTTTGCAAAAATTTCTCTTCGTCAGGAGCAGCAAGTACATAACCAAGTGTACCTTTTGTACGAGGTATAATTGTAATCTTTTCAACAGGTTTAGAGTCTTTTTGGGCAACACGTGCAATTGCGTGACCAATTTCATGGAAGGCAACAATACGTTTTTCTTTTTCTCCCATTATGCGGTCTTTCTTTTCTTTACCTGCAATTACTACTTCAACTGCCTCCATCAAATCCTCTTGATGAACTTCATTTCGTCCAAGACGTACAGCATGAAGTGCGGCTTCATTTATCATATTTGCAAGATCAGCACCGGCAGCACCCGGAGTAATTGCTGCAATACGTTTAATGTCAACAGCTTCGCTCATCTTAACTTTTTTTGCATGAACCGCAAGTATTTCAATACGCCCTTTTAAATCAGGTAATTCAACATTTATCCGCCTGTCAAAACGACCAGGACGAAGAAGTGCTTTATCCAATGTCTCCGGTCTATTTGTAGCACCAAGGATTACAACACCTTTTGATGATTCAAAACCATCCATTTCTGCAAGAAGCTGATTTAATGTTTGCTCACGCTCGTCGTTTGAGTTCATTTGATTGTCACGGCTTTTACCAATTGCATCAATTTCATCAATAAAAATTATGCAAGGTGCTTGCTGCGATGCTTGTTTAAACAAATCTCTTACACGTGAAGCACCAACACCTACAAACATTTCAACAAAATCTGAACCGGATAATGAGAAAAAGGCTACATTTGCCTCACCTGCAACTGCTTTTGCAAGTAGGGTTTTACCTGTGCCAGGTGGACCAACAAGCAGCGCACCTTTTGGCTGTATTGCGCCAATTTCTGTATATTTATCAGGATTGTGAAGAAAATCAACAATTTCCATCATACTTTCTTTTGCTTCTTCTTGTCCTGCAACATCTTCAAAAGTTACACCAGTTTTCTTCTCCATGTAAACTTTTGCATTACTTTGACCAATAGACATGAACCCACCACGTCCACCGCCTCCCATCATACTGCCCATCATTCTTCTAAGCATCATGAATAGGAATAAAATAAACAAAATTGGCAAAATAATATTAAAGAATGCAACAGAAAGCCAGTTTGTTGTTATAATAGCTGCCGAATATCTTACACCAAAATTATCAAGCATAGCTCTAAGTTCTGGGTCAGGCATACGACCCGTATAAACAACACGAGGTGACTGTTGACTAGTTAGCCGCTGCGACGCACCCAAAATGCCCATATTAAATATGTTTGTAGCAGCCGGGCTTTCTTCCGCAACTATTGGTTCATTATCTACAAGAGTTATCATAATTCTATCCGGTTGAACTTCAACCTCTGAAACTTGTCCGTCTTGAAGCAATTCGATAAATTTATCATATGTTACACGTTCAATATTATTTCCGGTTAGTGATTGGAAAATCATATTTAAAAGAAAGAAGGCAGTTATAGCAATTATAGCCATCATCACACCATTTGGAATTTTTCCTCCGTTTGGTGGTGGTGTTTTCGAGTCCTTCTTATTATCGTTCAAATTGTCACCTCTTTTGAAATTGTATGAAAACTATCTTTTAATACATTATATAAATTCACATAAATTGGATAATTCCTATTATAGTTTACTGCATTTTCTTTGTTTGGCACATACATTTCAGTTATATTAATTAATTTCTCACAAGCTTCTTGAATATTCGCAAACTGCCCAGCTCCCACCATGGCAAGAATTGCTGCACCAAAGGCCGGTCCTTCTTCACTTTGCACTTTTTCTACTTTTAAATTTAAAACATCAGCAACAATTTGGCACCAAAGTGCACTCTTTGCACCACCACCAATAATTCTTGCTGTTTTGACCCCTACCCCAAGTTCATGTATACGGGTTAAAATATCCCTTAAACTAAATGATACACCTTCTAGTATAGCTAAAACCATGTCTGCACGAGTTGTTGTTACATTCATTCCTACAAATGCACCTCTTGCGTATGGATCATTATGAGGTGTGCGTTCGCCTGCTAAATATGGAAGAAAAAAAACAGGGTTTGTACCAATTTTATTAATTTTTTCTTGCTCTCCACTGTAATCACTTGTAGTCAAAATTTCTTCAACCCACCATTTGTTTGAGCCAGCGGCTGAAAGCGTAACACCCATAAAGTGAAATTTACCTGTTGCATGACAAAACGAGTGAATTGCCGCAGGACTATTATCTACAGCAAATTCATCTGTAGCAACAAAAACTACACCGCTTGTTCCAAGAGAAACAGAGCACATTCCTTCTTTAACAATTCCGGAACCAATTGCACCAACCGATTGATCCCCACCCCCAATTACAACTTTCGTATTGACTGATAGCCCGGTCTGACTTGCCGCAGCTATAGTAACATTACCAATTACTTCATATGAGTGAAATAATTTTGGAAGCAGCTCACGTTTTACGCCAACAACATTAAGCATTTTATCCGACCAATCTTGGTTTTTAACGTCAAGAAGTAACATTCCGGAAGCATCTGAATAATCAGTTGCAAAAACCCCGGAAAGTTTATAGGCTATATAATCTTTTGGAAGCATGATTTTTGAAACGTTTTCCCAAATACTTGGTTCATTTTCTTTTACCCACATGATTTTTGGGGCAGTAAAGCCGGTTAATGCAATATTTGCAACATTTTCAAGTAAAAAATCACGACCTATTTCATTGTTTAAATATTCACATTCCTTAGTTGTACGCTGGTCATTCCAAAGTATTGCCCTACGAAGCACATTATCATTCTCATCAAGCAAAACAAGCCCATGCATTTGACCGCTAAAACTTACAGCAGAAACCTCGCCTAAACCATTTGTTATTTCATTAAGCCCCGCTATAGTTTCATTCCACCAATCTTCCGGTGATTGTTCACTATATCCATTATCATACATATACAAAGGATAATCACGTGACACTGTTTTAAGAACCTGCCCATTTTCGTCCAAGGCTAGAATTTTCACAGCAGTTGTACCAATATCAATTCCAATTGAAATCATGAAAATCACCTTTATATTCTAAGAAAATGTCAAACAGGATTAGTATAATAAAAATGCAGCAAAAAAGCAAATTAGATGTTTTAGCTTTGATTTACAATGTTTATAAAATAATATATAGTTATGTAGTTAAATACTTAAAAGGGGATATAAAACACAATGAAAAAAATATTTTTTTGCACATCAATACTTATTGTCTTCTTGTTTTTCACATCAATTAGTACGCTTGCTAATGAAGTAAATGTTGTTGTTAATGGGCAACGCATTGAGTTTCCAGGACAGCAGCCAATAGTTACAGGCGGACGCACATTAGTACCTGTTCGTGCAGTATTTGAGGCTATAGGTTTTAATGTCTCTTGGAATCCGGAGCTGCTTACTGCAACAATTTCCCGTGGCAGTGACACCATTGTTATAACCGTTGGCAATGATATATTTTTTACAAACGAAATACCACATCGGCTGGATGTCCCCGCACAGCTTATAAATGGCAGAACTTTAATACCTATCCGGCTACCGCTTGAAAGTGTTGGATATAGCGTAGGTTGGAACAGCAGCACAAATACGGTGCTGATTCCGGCAGAGCTTGCCGTGACAGAAGACACAAACTATATAACTTTAACTAATTCCACTCGCATGTGGCTGCCAAACCCCAATATGCCTTATGCACCAACAGGCAACTCTTTACGCCTACAGTATGGACCTGCACAAAGTTCCAGCTATGGTTTCCCTGTGGGTGTTACCGTTGAATCCAGTAATCCGGCTATTATGCCGTTTGAACGCAGAGGAATAAATGAAAACGGTGTTGGCGGCTTTTTAGAGCTTGACATTATTTCACCTGGTACAACAACCGTTACACTAAACGACCCTGCTCGCAGACAAACCGCTCGTGCGGATATTACCGCAGTACCTATTACACGCACAATAGCTTTAGCCAGCCAAAACGGTGTAACAATAGTTGCCAGAGGTTTTATGTCACAAGAGCAGATTCGTATGCTTATCCCATATGCCAGAACTCCACAGGAAACACGCTCCACTACTCCTCACCCTGCCCGTCGTATGACAGAGCACGAGCTGCAAATGTGGATTCATGAGTATAACAAATTGGGTGGTGTTAATGCTTTTGAACTGGAAGTATTATATTTAGTCAATGAGTTTAGGGCAGAGGAAGGGCTGCACCCATTAATACTATGCCCCAATTTGTCTATGGCGGCAAGGTTGGCAACGCAAATGTCTGCGGATGGACACAGTCTATCCAACCACACAGACCCATTCTACGGCAGCCCGAGTGACCGTGGGGCATTATTCCGTGACGATTTTATATGGGGTCTTGGTGAAAACTTGGCTTGGGGGCATGGCAGTCCTACAGTTGTTATAAACGCATGGAAAAACTCATCGGGACACCGTAGAAACATGCTTGGCAGAACGTATACTTATATAGGCATTGGGCGTACCGGCTCAATAACAGCTCAAAAATTTAGTGGGATATAATAGAAATTGATAGCAATTTCCTAGCATACAAAAAAGGCAGTAAATTTACTGCCTTTTTTGTATGTGCCAGGAAACTGCTCCGCAGTTGCCTGCCGAAACCTTCGGTTTCGTTGTTCACAACTGGTGGTTAAAAGTTTGCTTTGCAAACTTTTTAATTAAAGACAACTACATCATCAGCCCCCAAGTACTCACCGTTTTGCACTTCAATTACTTCAAGCTTAATTTTACTGGGATTAACAAGATGATATTTTTGACCACTTTTTACATAAATACTTTCCCCTGCTCTTACAAGTTTTTCATCACCATCAATTACAACCGATGCAGTACCTGAAACAACAATAAAATGTTCACTTCTGTGGTAATGCATTTGATAGCTTAAACCTTTGCCGGGAAGCACAGTTAGTTTGTTTGTTTTATAAAATTCGTCATTTTCTAAAATAGTTATTGAACCCCATGAATGGTACTGCGTTAAATGGTAATCCGCACGCAGGTCTTTCCTTTCACGCAAAATACTGACTACATCCTTGACATTTTGTGTATAATCTTTATGGCAAATTACAAGTGCATCTTTTTGGTCTACCACTACTGCATCTGATATTCCTATTATTGCAATAGCTTTATCTCCTTCAGAATATACCATGTTGTTTTTGCTTTCCATCATTATTTCATCATTAAAAAACACATTCCCCTTCATATCCTGCCGGGAATTATATTTATCATAAAAGGCTGTAAAGTTACCAAGGTCATTCCATTCCATGTTTAACGGTACACAATAAACCTCCGGTAATTTTTCAATTATGCCATAGTCAACAGAAATCGAAGGTGTGTTTTTAAATTTTTCTTCTATAGTTTTTGCTTCAAATGCCTCGTAAACATCAGGACAATACTTCCTTACTGCATCATTAAATAGCAAAGAATTAAACATAAACATTCCGCTATTCCACAAGTAGCCGTCTTTAATAAATTGCTCGGCAGTTTCAGCATTTGGCTTTTCTTTAAACTCTGATACGTAAAACCCACCGTCAACTTCTTTTCCCAGTTTAATATATCCAAAACCTGTTTCCGGTGCAGTTGGTTTAATACCAAAAGTCACTAAATTTTTATTTGCAAGTGGAATTGATTTAAGTATTGTATCAGCTAGAATTTGAGGCTGTGCTATAACATGGTCAGAAGCAAAAACTGCACATATGTCATCATTTGTTTCTCGAATTTTTTGCACAGCAAAAAGAATTGCAGGGAGAGTATTTTTTGCTTCCGGCTCGAGCAGTATATTTTCCGCAGGCAAAACGTATCCCAACTCTTCAATTTGACCTTGAACCAGATGTATATAATCCTTTCCTGTTACCAAAAAAAGGTCTTTTATTTCACCCATAAGTAAGCAACGCTCTATTGTTGATTGAAAAATAGATTTATCCATACCAGAAAGTTTTAGAAATTGTTTTGGGTAATATGTGCGGCTTAAAGGCCATAGACGTGTGCCTGAACCTCCTGCCATTATTATCATTTTCATTTTTTTCGCTCCTTGGTTTTCACAGATTTTGTTTTTGGTAATTGATTGCTTAAATTATGGTTATAACATATACTAACTAATGAATAAGAGTGTCTGTGGGATTTTCCCTCAGTTCTACTTTAAATGAAGGAGATTTTATATGAGAACATATATTGTAAAAATGATTTGGGATAATGACTATTGGCATACAAACACAGATTCAGACTTGGGAATAACTTTAACATCAAGTTCTTTTGATAAACTTGTAGAGCGTGTTCGTTTAGCAGTCCCAGAAATGCTTGAGTTGAATTGTGGATATGTTGGTGATGTCGAATTAATCTTTGAAACTGAGCGTAAAGAAACATTAAGGACTTCTGCATAGTGGCTGATTTTACTCGCAAAGTAAAAAAGACTCTATCTTCAAATGGATGTTATTTTGTTCGTTATGGAAAAGGCGACCATGAAATATGGTATTCACCGATTACAGGCAGGAATTTTACAATTGATGGGAGAATCCAAAAAAGAACAAGTGCAAATGAAACAATAAAATGTGCTGGGATAAAAGTAAAACTGTAATTTACATTTATACTCCTAATCCTTAAAATACAAGTCTCTTGTATAAACCTTATCTAATACATCAGTTAAGTCATCACTAAATCTATTTGTAACTATAACATCAGAAATTTGTTTAAACTCATTCAAATCACTTATCACCCTTGAGTTAAAAAACATCTCTTCCTTTAATACAGGCTCATAAACAACAATATTAATTCCTTTTGCTTTAATCCGCTTCATTATCCCTTGAATTGAAGACTGCCTAAAATTGTCTGAACCTGATTTCATTGTAAGGCGATATATGCCTACTGTTTTCGGGTTCTTTTCTATTATACGATTACTAATTCTACTGATGATATATCAAAGTTGTTTTGGGTTGGGTTATAGTCAGTTGGGATCGCTATTATCACATGTATCTCAATTTATAGTTCGCTCAACTCATTATTTATTCCACCATTTGCTTGTATACAAGAGGTCTATTTTTGCTTTTTTATTTTTGACATAATAAACTGTATCCATCTAATTTGCCCTGGTGACAACAATACTCTTGCAATTTCAATATGCTTTTTCGTGAATTTCTTCACACATCTCGAAAACGGAACACTTTTCACAAGGTCAAAAAACTTAGCTCTTGCAGGGTGAGGAGAAGTTGCACGTTCTATATTTGGGTTAAAAATTAAAATATGATTTAAATCCGCCTCAATTATTTCCATTTTAGATTTTATACCCTCAAAAGCAACCTCACCCTTTTTAGATCTAATCATGAGTAACGAAACCCCTTTTTCATCATCAAACTCCCGGTGCATTGTTTCTGCCCCCCAATAGTCACCAATTGTAATATCTGCACCACTTCTAAAACCATTTGCAAAACAGGAATGACATGATGGACGAAGATATAAATTTTGCAAGAATCCCAACATAAATGAATCTCGCTTTTTACTTATTACATTACCTAGATCAGTTGTTGCAGTAGTAGAAATACACTTCTTCCAAACATCATCCTTTGTTCTAAATCTAAAATCAATAATTTTACCAGGGGTATCTTTTGATATTTCATCAAGATGAATTTTTAGCATAAGTGGACTTGGAACTCCGTGACATATAAAATCCATGCAGAGCAGATTTTCATAACTCTTACGCAAATATTTAAGCAAACCAGATATTTTGCAAGGTGTACCAGTAAATAATACCTTTCTCCCATCATCCAAAAATTTTTGAACAGTCGGGTATGTTTCCTTCAAATCACTTTCTACATATTTGGATCGTCTAAATTTTACATAATCACTGCCCTCAGCAAAGCTGTGTATTAAGATGCAATTTTCATCAAATGCAGCTCCAAAAACAACACCTCCTTGGCTAATCACTCTTTCTGCAAGAGCAGAAAACACTCCGCCCGATGATGATGACTTTCTAATATCATCATCTTTTATCTTACAAGCATAAATGCTCGTTGGTGCAGTAATTTTTTGCTGATCATTATAAAAACATGCACTGTTACACCTGCCACAATCACCACATACATCTTCATCTTTTTTATGAGGATACATAAAACCTTCATTATCCTGTTTCATCTCTATATTATCGCTTAAACAAGTGAATGCACAGGACGTACAACCACAACAGCGTTCCTTTGTTATCATTCATTTATCTCCTCATTAAAATTTATTGCTTTCTCTAAATAGTCTATAGCAATCTTACGTTCAGTATTTAAAACGTTATTTGCATGAGAAAAGTCTACATCTGTATTCCAATCCTTTATTTTTGCATCATTATCTTTAAACGAACCTTGTCTGGAGAATAAATTTGTTAAATTTAGTAAACTTATAATTCGTTCCGGCAAATTTGACTCTAAGCAAATAAAAGGAATATTAAAATTTACTGAAAATGCAGTGCCATGAAAGGAATTTGTAACAGCAAAAGACGCATTTGCAAATAAAGACACAAATTCCCTTGGTCCTGCACAGGGAAAATATTCGACATTAAACTCTAAATTCGGGGAATTTTTCCTGTTTTTCATCCCAATTACTTTTAGATTCATGCGAAGTGCATTTGCAACCTTTTTAGCATATTCGTATAACTTTATGTGGTCATTCATAGCATAGGCAACCACATATGGATCTCTACTCTCCTCATTCTTTAAACTCAATGATTTTATCCAATCTGATTTAGTTTGTAATAAAGTTGGGTCAAGAACATGAGCGACCGAAATACCTAGGCTCATGAGTTCCTTACATGAATGTTCTTCTCTAACTGATACTGCATTATAACTTTTTAAGTATTCGATAATAACTGAACTCTGTTCACTATCATCAAAATGGAAATTTGCAAAAGATGAGGCGTACGAAATTTTACGAACGCCCGACGGTACAAAACACAGAAAGTAAACTCTTGACAGGCCAAATTTTATAGGATTCCATATTTGATCACTACCAGACAAGTATACATCGTATGAAGCAGGTGGTGAATCAAACAATTCCTTTTCGGTATACGGAGGACTATATACAATATATTCTTTCCAAAATTGTTTAAAGGCATTAATTTGTAATTTTCTAGTTTTATAATTTAACATATCACTAAAAAAAACTCCTAATAAATTAAGCCCATCTCTTAAATAGTAGGATAACTTAAACGAGTTTCCATTTTTTTTCTTAATTGCACCCTCTTTTTTTGTACGTTTTGCAATGATTCGCTTAAAAATTATACCAAAAGCGGAAAAAATAGAGGTTCTAACTGCCTTTGAATTTGCTCTTATAATAGGATTTACATAGTCAAGACACTCAACTTTATACTTATCCTTTAGAAAAATAAACAAAGCAAATTCTTGCAAAGAGCCTCCGTAATTAGCATTCCTACTAAAAGTTACAACTGCGATACTCTTACTCTTTTTCATCAAGTTCACATTCTCTCTGGATATTTGTTTCACGCATTACAAAAATCGGTCTGCTTTTTATTTCATGATATATTCTTGCAATATACTCCCCTATCACACCCAGCAACATGATTATAACCCCACCAACTAATAAAATAAGAATAACAATTGTTGCGAAACCTGATGCTGTAATTCCTGTCATAAGTACACGAATAAACGTGAATCCCATATATCCAAATCCAGCAACCAGTACTATAAAACCAATAAATACTGCAAGCCTAAGAGGGGCAGTTGAAAACGCAACAATACCGTTTATTGCATATTTAAATAGTGACATAAAATTAAATTTTGATTTACCAATCACCCTGGGTACACTTTCACAAACAATGTATTTTGACTTAAATCCAACCCATTGAAATAAACCTTTGGTAAATCTCTCTTTTTCACCTAATGATACAACAGCATTAACCATTTTTCTGGTCATTAATCTAAAATCTGTTGCACCTTCATTAATTCTTACAGCAGAAATTGAATTAAAAAATTTATAAAAACCCTTAGAAAATGCAGTTCTTAATACAGATTCTCCAACACGATCCTTACGATACGTTGCGCACGAGTCATATCCTTCATCAATCGCTGCAAGCATCTGCGGCAACATTGACGGGGGGTGTTGTAGATCTGA
>Ga0131853_10022678_pt1 | contig 11356 bp, 17 predicted proteins | sample TergutLab28metaG_FD_92764 | JGI IMG/M metagenome (GOLD analysis project Ga0131853, IMG submission 92764) | Labiotermes labralis P1 segment gut microbial communities from Petit-Saut dam, French Guiana - Lab288 P1 (version 2) (version 2) | ecosystem: Host-associated > Arthropoda: Insects >...
AGCAGCAGCAGCAGCAGCAGCAGGGAGCAGACTGATGTGGGGCGTGCTCGATCGATTTTTATAGGGCTGCAACAATTTCGGCAGTAAGACGGGTCATGTCATTGGGACATTGGACAAAATCTTTCTTCTGCAGATAGTACGTTAACCAAACTTAGAGAAAATGCGCGGTTTTGGTTGCGCAAGCAAATCTGGGAACCTTGTGACATGGCAATGTACACTAGTGGCTCTGATTGAAAGAAGCAGTTGGGGGCACTCGAGATTCTCTAGGTTATGGATGGTCGTCCGGTCAGGAACACGACGAATGTACATTTCGAGACGCCTAAGACGTAGAGATGTGCGAACCCTGCCACGTCTTCGGTAATGACCGTGTGTCATTCTTTATATTCGATATGTCCTTCGGCCAAAATTTAAGCCATTCTCTGACGAACCATGACCTTACATCTTGTAGGGGCTCTTGAAGCGGAACGTCTCGGCGGCGGCGGCGCTGGCCACTTACAGCTCCTTGACGACCGTCTCATTCTGCCGCATCCGCAAGAACTCGTAATCAATCATGACCTCCCTACTTCCTCCTCCAGCCATGTTAGAGTAGGAATGATAAGAATCGGTAAAGTACCTACCTTTTATAGGCAGCTGTGGCAGCATTGACCCCTGCCGCCACGCGACATCTGGGCCATGATTTCGGTACTGAACATTCGCTCCAACTGCCGGTCTGCGTTGTTGGAATAATCGAAGAGCGAGATGAATTGTTGCGATGTGTAGCGCCGATCCATGTAGAGGGCGAGTAGACAGCAGTACTTGCCGCAGACGTCACTCGTCAGATCTTACAGCTGTCGCCTGTTATAATCTCAGGCCTTGCAGTTGCGTTTAATGAACGCTTGGATGGCCGGTATGAGCGGTACGATGCCATACGAATCGAAGTAATATGCACTCTAAGATTTGGGTCGGATGTGCACGGCTAGCAAGTGTGAATCTCTCTCTATGTGGGCATTGATAATAACAGTGGAGGTATGCGCGATTGATTGTGGTAGGAGATCGGAGGGTAAAACGTCGAGGAATGAGCTGACGTCACGCAGTGTACAAAGTATTTGCACAAAGTCCATTTTTTTAGAGTCGGTCGTGACGGTACGTGCAAATCTACGAGGAACGAATTGTCGAATTCTGGGTACAGCAGACACGTGATCGCCTCGAGCAATGGCTTATTGAATTTCAACTCGATTCTGATATTGCCGTTCACGGGGTGGGACGAATGAACCTCATACGCGCCCCTATCAGGTGTGAGATCAAAGAGTAACATGAAATAAACGTTTATATGCATATCGTGTGTTATCTGCAGTCCCGAGTTCGTGTGATGTATGCCGGACGCCTCGAAAAGCGTCCTGTAGCCCATCACGGAAATCTTTTCATGATCCATGCCCAGAGATACGCACTCGTTATGGAACTGATTACCGTTCACAAACAGAGAAAAATCGCTGATGTCGTAATGTTGAAATTTGTACGGGTTGCTGTCCAACGAACCGATAAAATCGGTGTTCTTAACCATGGTGAACAAGAGACGTTTCGGAATGGGACCTTGTACGGCGTTGTCGATTGACAATGATTTAGATCCGGCCGAGAATGCGAACGTCTTGAGTTCGATTCTCTTCAGGTTTTAGAGCGAGGGACTCCCCTTTCTCAATGTCGAATTGTGAGCCACCAATATAGCGGACTTTGGCCTGACCCGTCAGACCAGTAATTGGGCGTCCAAAAATTTGAAATACGGTGTTCGAATCGACACTCTTATTCATCGGAGAGAAGCTCGGTCGGGCTTTCGTCAATCTGATCTGCAACCTGACACCTGGCATTAAGTATAGGGACACGTTCCATTTGTCACTATGTAATCGACGAAAGAGCTGGATTTCCCTACTCGTCTGTGTCTGCTCCACCGAGTGATGAATCCCCGGCTCGTCGTGGCGGTCAGAGTCTCGGCCGAGGGGTCGCTAGGCTGCATGTCGCACGTGTCTAGATACCAGTACGCGTTTGACAGATGTGTGGCTGCAGCATCCGTGACGTAGGTAATCATAGTCTCGAGAAACGAGCGATAATGATAGCGCTCGCTCGCCTGCGTTATTGTGACGCCATTGAGAATGACGTTACATTGACTGAACAGGGAGTGGAGGAGATTATTTATTACGCCCGTGTGGACCGTAAAGTCCACATCCTTTCCCGTGGTCGAGATCAATTTATCTCGGACGTAGAGTTTGATATCGAGATTAATGTACGTATCTTTATAGGCTGGTATAAAAATTTGCCAGATCCTTTTGACGGACGGGGGTGATGGGTTTGTACGCGGTCTATATCGTCCCGAGCACAGACGTGTTTATGGCCGTGTGTGCGAAGATGCCAAGTTCGCTACTAACGGACGCTATCTCCGTCGCCGCCACAGAGATGCTGATGCCGACTGCTGAAGTGTGACTGAAGTAAACTAGGAAAAGATTTCCCTTTTTATTATTTTTCTCTTGCACGCTTGATTGTTTTGATGTTTCGAGAATTTGCCCTTTTACACCCCCGCGCCTGAACGTGGGCGCGTTTGCGTCCACGACCTCGTACTTTGCTAATCAAATTTTGGGCGGATTCAATCTCGTGTTTAGACACTATATCTCCAGCACTCGGTGCGTCGACGTCGGTTGCTTTGCGTTCCACAATATCGGTCAGGATCTTGCCAACGGTACGCAACGTCTCGCTGCCCACTGTCTTGGCTCCACTCCACAGGAGTGGGCGTACCCTGCGGAAGAGACTACCGAAAAATTTGCCTATACCGTGTCCTCACTAAAGGGAGAGCGGGGCGGAGTAGACGGGTCCGATCCCAGGATTAGTAAGCCCTCGACCCGCCTGATTTAGGTAGTACACTACTAATGGATGCATTGTTATAAATGTCTTATTAGAGATGGCGACGCCGCGTTTTATACACTTGTTACCATTTGTAATACGAAAATGAAGCACCACTTTGTAGGCGTCGTGCTGTCCTCTAAAGGTATTTGCAGCCCCTCGGTCGTCAGGAACTCAATCCGATTGTCCTCAAATCTCCGTTACTCGACGGGCACATAATACACGTTTCAAAATTCGTGCAGAAATAATGATGTTGATGGGAAGACGAACGTCCGCATGCTGCGGACGGTGCTGTCGCCCAAAAATTGCAGTTATATCAGGTTACAGTACATTAGAGCGATGGCGTCTTCCCCATGTGCGGCGAGCAAGAACACGAAATTTCACACAGCCCCACTTCTCAATTGGAGGTCGAACCCAGTTCTATGTGTTGCGCCACTTTTACCGTGAAATCGGCGTGCGTATTCTGTTCATAGATTTCTCGCGAGGCGTTGCTGAACAGAGTGACGTAAAAATGGGTAGTCGTCGCCATACTTTCATATATTCTTCACACTTGTCGCAGGCACCCAAAAGGCGAAGTCCTTATTGTAACCTCGCCAGCGGACGACATGTTCACGAATGCCTCCTCTAACTCTCTTGTCGAGTATTTTATCTATCTTATATGAGGTCTGGTCCGTTATTCGTACGGGGGTAAGTTCCTCCAGATAAAACTGGCCGTCTATGGGCGTGCCGTTTAAATCCTCGAGCTCGTAGACGGTTCGCGGCCGCCTCTCGATTACTTTCGCGACCCTGAACATCTCGGTGCTGAAATTCTGTTCGACAGCCTTGGCAAACCGCATCTTCTCCCTCCTGAGGCGCACGTGCTGCCCCACGCGAAACGTCGGTTTCGAGACGCGAAGGCGTCTCTCTCTGCGAGCCTCCATCCTCTTCCATTCGCGAGCACGTCCGAATCGGTGACTCGCGTGTGAGCCATGCCTGTCGTCGAGTGAACCGTGTTATTGTAGGCCTTGACAAATTTAGGCAGAACATCGATATAATTGTAGGTACTTTTGTAAGTAAAATATTTGTAGAGTCTATCGCGAATCGTGCGATGCACACGTTCCACGACCGCACATTTCAGATCGGGGTTTCGACACATCTGAAACTAAATGCCACCCTCGTCCCGTAACATGTCCTGAAAATGTTATTTACGCCCAATCGAATATTTAGGGTCATCGAATATGGACCGAATTGCGAGGTGACGGTAGGCCCGCTCTTTGTCTTCACTGGGATGATATGTACAAATTTGGAGAATACAACTATAACCGATAGAATGTATCTGTGATTATCGTTGTATTTTGCGTAGGCCTGTACATCCAGCAAATCGCGTTCCCACACGTCCATAACGTTAGTCACTGCATAGGGATTCCTTGCGAATCGTTTCATCACCGGTCTAAGAAGCGTATAGGAATCCTGTCTCTCTAACCAGGCTCTGATGACGTCGACGTCCCACAACCCCTCCGTGCCTCTGAACGCTGTGCCCTTAATTGTGAAATTGTCATCGGTATCTATAAATCCCGGATAATCACCTATCATTAATTGCTCGCCATCCTTGCGGATACCGTATTGTGTGTCGAGGAAACGCCTCCCCCTCCCCATGTAGGGGGGACTATCTACGGTTTCGACATTTTTCTTATTATTATTCTTCTTTTTCGTCTACTTCTTCTTCTTCTTCTTCTCTACCGTACGTCTCCTCTTACTGCTTGACAGGATCATCATCTTCTTCTTCTTCTTCGAATCTTGGAATAAATACTTGTTTAGGGGTCTGGATCTCTTTTGGAGGTCCGCGTCGCGTCTTAGGAGTTTTCGCCGTCTCAGTTTTAGGGACAATCAACTGTTTTGCTGGCTCGGGCTTAGCGGAAGGGGAGGGCACCCTGTTAGAAGTTGACGTCGTGTCAGGCATTACTCGTCTTAAAAAATCAGAGATCGCTTTCGTCTGCGTCTTCCGTCTGATATCGAACTCGCGAATGTTGTGACGCATTTTAACCCACTCTTCATACGCATGTTGTTTGCTACCTCTACAACGTTTCTTCCTCTCGCGAGGCGAGGGGCGAAAGCGGCTTCGTTTGTCCCTATGGTAATGATCGGCCGGGACGAGGTACAACTTACGTTACATGTTTTATCGTGCGCCTCTAAAAATGAGGCTGGCGATCGTTGGTAGAATGGCGCCCAGTAGGGGCAGTAGAATTCCCCCGCGCTGTACTATGAGTCTCTTCTTTCCCGAGAGTCACTCGTTTCTATCTGCGACCTTGCGAAGAGCGGACTGTATTTTTTGAGCTTGCGTGTGTTACAACCTGACAATTTTATATTACCGTTCAGTACATTCAATACACACTCGCTTATACAATTCACGAGTTCCTTGTTACAATTGGTTATTAGAGATTGACGCACTCTCGGTTCGGCTGTCTTGAGCACGTAAAGGGCGTCATATTTCTATCTCACACGCTTCATCGCCAATATCGGAGTAGAAGACCGCAGGATATTCTTTCGGGAATATGTTGGTTCGAAACCGTAGACCGTCATTCGTGTCTTGTGTCAGATCCAAGATGAGGTAAGCGTGGGGTCGTTGTGTCGCATACAGGTAGGCGTTATACAACCCAAGACTACCTTCGGGATACACTTGTTGGGCCAAATACGTGAACTGCTTCTTATTTCTGACGTTTTTCAACGCGACCAAATATTTGGCATTGAGCGAAATATCTCTACAATAGCGTCCATGATGGAACAGATTTTGCGTAAACAAAATAACGCTGATATTTGTTTGATGGCTGCCTCTCGTAAACAAGTCACAAACTTGCTTAGAATAAACGTCGTTTAACAGATCGTCTATGATCACGAGGCATGGTTTGCCGCCGCTACCAAAATTCTCCGGTACGCCCTTGTAATATGTGGTGTTTGAGGGCAACTGCTGACGCGACGGAACAGCTGTCTTCCCGCTGTAACACCAGATTATACCGCCGCCAAATTCGCGTTCGGTGCAGAGGACGTCGAAGTTCTGTAGCAGACGTATGCAAAAAAACGTTTTGCCCGAACCGCTAGGTCCGCTCACTATACATGAGAACGGATGCTTCAATTTAAGATCATCACTCATGTATGGTCAGGCTATGACACGACTCTCTCCGCTAGCCACCCTCCCCTATTTATACCCAAACGGGACGGACGTATTTATACCTAATCGCCGCCTCTTGAAAAATGAAATTCTGTATAGTTTATCTTCGGGTTTGGTGACAATCGATACGGTTACAACCCCCCTTCTTCTTACGTTTAATCTCCTTCTCGGTGTGTACATTCACAGTGGTAGGTTCATGCCCCGTCCCTCTCAAAATCATATCCCTTATTACTTCGAAATTAACCGTTCGCGAGGCGTTTTAATTCGAGTTTATGCCCCTGACTTTACAGACAGTTCGGCCATCCCCGGTCACAGTATCGAGCACCCTGTACGCGTAGTTCTTTGTTCCACCACTCACAAATTCCGTTATGGTTTCTGAGGGGCGCAACTCGGAGGTCATGTCCCCAATTTGTCGCCTGTTTCAATCAGTTGGGGTTCGTCCCTCGGCTAAATGTATATCGCAGGGTCCGTGTCACAATACATCGCGTTCTGTTGCAGCCTGTCCAGATAGCGATAGATATGCATTCTTGCCCCGGCGGTGACGTAAGCTCCTATTATCTCGTTCGTATGACGTAGACAAGGCACGCGTTCCTTTGCCCTATACTTCCACGAGATTCAGACTACGTCATCGTTGGCAATCACAAGGTGCCCCTTCAACTCCATGCCGGGCGTGCCTAGGAATCCATACAGTTGTTTGGGCTCCGCGATCACTTTCGTCATTGTCCGATCGTTCCCCTCCGTCAATTTCCCCCACATAGAGTTGACACAGAGTTTGGTCAGAGCCCGTTTGGCAGCGTTATACCTGATCGCTTCCTTCTCTAGCCGTATCCCTTCACTCTGCCAAAAAGATTCCAAATACCGGTCCTCGCCTTCGGGACTGTGGACCCAGCCGGGATAACCGCTAGCCTCCACTTTCAGTTTAAAAAACGTGTCTATATAGTCGACGAAAAGTCCGCCCTCGCCTGTTTCGGGATTATACTGGGTCACCTGATACTCGTACGCCTTATATATCTCGAGGACCGGTACCCATTTTCAACGCCCAACCACACCTCGTCCATTACCTACGTACCGGTGAGGGCACGATCCAAATCTCGGGTATGTACACATTCCCCACTTGAGGAGGAGGAGGAGGTGAGGACGCACGTTCTACATAGGCAAAACATGAGCTTCTTATTACATCTGAATGGGAAGACGGGGTGATAAAACATCTATGGTGGAACGATCGATCATTTGATCAGGCCATCCATACGTAGGCAAAGGAGGGACTGAGATACCAAGCTGGACGGCGGATTCCACCCTGATAAAATACGTAGGAAAAAAGTCGAAATCCCGATCCTTTTTAATAATGTGGGCTATAGTTGCTAAAGAAAGAGTAGTGCCTAGACTGTACTTAGGACTTTCTTGCCCACCAGGTGGGACTTGCGACCTTATTGCACGGACCCCGGAAGAGCCGGGGCGTAGGGAGGGCAACGGAGGGACCGCGATTCCAAGCTGGACGGCGGCTTCCACCCTGATAAAATACCTAGGAAAAAAGTCGAACGCCGATCCTTTTTAATAATGTGGGCCAAACCTCCATGGATACTACTTATGAGAATATCCAGAACTGTAATTTTGCATGATGATTGTTTTCATGATTACTTGTTCAAGAGAATACGTTAGTTCTTCTTGGATAACGTTCCCATAGAAAACTAAGAAAAAGTTTGACTTCAGCATTAAAATACAGGAAAGTTATGTTACTCATGCCATACGCTTTGTTGCATTCAGTACATCAACCAACATACGTACTCAGTAAAATATAACATTTATTTGTTACTGTCTTGAATTAAGGTAAAGGGTCTGATGGATGGAGATGTTTGGGAGATCGTCAGAATTAAAAAAAACTGAATAGAATTAATGATACAGGGCCTTTTTTACACTGATGGGGCAAAAACTTCTGTAGTCGCCAGTATGGAGACTGGGGCCAGGTTTTCATAGTCGGTATAGCAATACATTATGGACTGGAAGGTGCAGAGATCGAACCCCATTGGGGATGAAATTTAACGTGTTGTCCAGAGCTTTCCTTGTGCCGACCCAGCATCCTGTACAATTGGGAAGGGATCTCTTTGCTGGGGGTAAAGAGGCTGGTACGTGGCATTAATCATCCACATCCATCTAGCACCAGTGTTAAAGAATGAGGGGTGGGAGAATGATATTAAAATGGATCTTCAAGATGTGGGATGGGGAGACAGAGACTGGATTTATCTGGCCTACAATAGGAACAGTTGGTGGGATGTTGTGAATGCAGTAATAAACCTTCAGAGTCCATAAAATGTGGGGAATTTCTTGACTAAATGAGGACCTGTTATTTTTTCAGGAAGGACTTTGCTCCTAGAGTTAAGCAGTTAGTTGGTGCTGTTTGGCTGGCTGTTGTTTGAAAGTAAATACTGGGTACTGCAGCACACTGACTGTAAATACGCAGAATATGCTCAATGCTGAAATAACACCATACACCCTTGACATGTGTTTTGTCTCTACACATACATGTTTAGTGTTGTTATTGTTGTCACACAACAATTGAATGAATTTCATGCCAATGTTAATAATACTGACATTAGTATTTAATTATGTATAGGTATGTAAGTTAATATGGATCTTTCAAAACTTACATCAGCGTGGAATAACTGGATCCAGCGCATATGTTGTACTTGTATTGTGTCAAAGACTTTCAGTTTCCTTTCTACATTTACAATTATAATTGTGCTGTTAAATTAGTTAAATTTGTTTATAGTTTGCTAATTCCAATACTGTATGAATACAAAAAAGAGCTGCCCTCCACAGTATTGAGAAGCAAGTGTACAGGGGTCAGCAAATAGCCAAGAGGTGGAACATTTCCTTAATAGACATGTGAAAGAAGTGGAATAGTGAAATACACTATTATCTACCACATTCAATTTTAAGAGCTACATAAATTTCCATTATCCTGATTCTACATTAATTTTAAATAGTCCCTTCAGGAATGCACAGTTGAGATTTTGCTTGTAAGGTAAAACCTGCATATGTTGGCAAATTTTGTATCTGTTAAAAGGAATCAGTTTAAGCAAGCAGGAATAGGAAAGTTATTCTTTTATATCTGAATTAAAAGTTGCTGTATTTCGTGATAGAGTAAATATGGTGATATCTGGCAGTGGGTAATCCAAAGAGCACTATTAATGTGGATATTGATTAAGAGGCTTGTTACATTTCACTATGCCATCCAGATTCTCACTCAAATATCAGGCAGAGTGTGTTGGGCTAACATTACCCTCTCCAGAAAGAAGAAGAAAAAAAAAAAAGACCTTGTAGATATGATGTTATCAAACATTTTATGTGATTTACACTTCAGCTGAAATGAGCCACTGAAATTATCTGATGAGTAGCATATTAGGACTTTTAAAAATAAAGTAAAAACTATCAAAAGTATAGATGAAATAACTGAGAAAATAAGACATAGAAATTTAAATTAGGGAAGTGAGTTGTGGAACATGCAGTTATATTTGTATGTACATAAATCTATTTGCAAACTGTTATCTTGTAATTACACTTACATGATTTGCAAACCAGTTTTAAATCAAACATAAGTTAAACATTGCCTCACGGTTAGTTGCCCACCTTTCCACCATGCAATAAACAATTCTGTTGTATGCCTGATACCATGAACCAGCAGCACTGCTGTGTGCATGATGATTAAAGAAGTGAAATATTTACATTTTTGTTTTTTGGTGAGGTTATATAAACAGTATATTATGTAAGCAGTAATGAAGAAGAAAATAAAATTGTGTCATGGAAAACAGACAGAACATTAAGTGACTAATTAAAAGATTAGGTCTGTCCATCAACTTGCTAGGTACACTACAACATGCACTGGGTACAGCTTTCAAATATGCAGAGAATTTTACTATCTTGCAGCTGTGTGAATTTTGGTGTATAAGCAGAAGGGAGGGGAAGATTTATTGTCGTGTTATGCAGAAACAAAACACAAATCAGAACTCTGCATACTGCAGAGTGTGAAAAGAGTGCCATAAGAAATTTACATCAGTACACTTGCAAAACTAGTTGCATATTTTACGTTGTCTGAGAGCTAAGAAATTTTGCTTTCAAAAATAAATCCCCAAGCTGTGTTGAATTCCATCCTATTGCTAGTTCAGTACATCCATTAATGTGAAACATTTGCCGTAACTGTGAATGAAACAGGAACAAGTGTGTGGTCACTTTAATTATGAAAGAGGAAATGAAATGATTGAATTATTCATGTTTTTGTCGGTGTTTGACAAATGCAAGTTGGGCTATTGTAGAAATTGCGCCTTGAAGGTGATTGAATTTTTGCAGAGTTGAGAAATATTATGTGTGTGCGGGTGTAGATTTATGTAGCTTGAAGTCACAAGCTATAGAACAACCTACATGTACCAATATTTCAATCACCATCTGAAAGTCTAACATACACAGGAATTACTTCATATCTCAATAGGTGTGTGTATTACACACCAATAAACTCAACATATGTTTAACAGTTCCATAATTTAGCACACCTGTGTACAAACACACAGACTTGTAGACTACAGTTCAAATCACTTGCCTGTAGATATGACCTTGAACTTGAGTGTTTCTGTGACAAAAAGTTTTAGAATATCTTCTGCTGGAAGACCAACTGATCATAAGATTTGACATTTCCTTAACAGTGCATCATAATACCTTCTTATCTGATTATAAATATTCATATATTGTTTTTAGATATAATACATTCCATTTTAACCTTTACAAAAATTTTTATATCCTTAATTGCTTTCGCGTACACCTTGTAAGTACTCTGGAATCCCATTGTACATATTGGGTGTAGCTACAGTGTTAATGATATGTGTTTTCTCCTAATCGGAGGCCAACTTCAGGTTTACAGATGTTAGCTACAAGAGACTAATAACAATGCTTGATATGTGTCAGATGTTGAGATCTCATCATCTAGGCATTATGAAGCACATAGGAGAAAATCTGCACAAGGGAGTGTACTGAAAGTGTGGTGACTGGAGTCACCTAAACAGGTGAGGCAGGAGACATGTGTGGGAATGGTTGGTCTGGAGTATTCCTGGCATGGATACTACGTGTAAAGTTAACACAAAATGGACACTATATAGCAACCACACAGCAAAGGCTATTTTTCGCATGCAAACAATACAAGGCTAGTAGAACGATAAATTAGTGCAGTGACAACATACATCAAAATAGTGATCCCTGTATGCAACACAGGATTGTGTCAGTGCTACATGCAGTTATCCAACACAACAGTGATCAGCACACTTGGGACTAAGAACCAGCATACAGGACGCCTATTCAACG
>Ga0131853_10022680_pt1 | contig 11356 bp, 15 predicted proteins | sample TergutLab28metaG_FD_92764 | JGI IMG/M metagenome (GOLD analysis project Ga0131853, IMG submission 92764) | Labiotermes labralis P1 segment gut microbial communities from Petit-Saut dam, French Guiana - Lab288 P1 (version 2) (version 2) | ecosystem: Host-associated > Arthropoda: Insects >...
AAACAAAAAGCTTCAGATCCTACAACTCTTGGTTGGCATTATGAGATTCAATATTCTTCTTCAATTGGCGCTACAACCCTTGGTGGGTTTTGGCCCGCTTTACAATTTCGTTCCACAATCTTCTATCTTTACACTTCTCTCTCCAATTTCTCACTTTCATCTTCTTTAAATCTTCTTCTACCTGTTCGAGCCATTTCAGTCTTGGTTCGTCAAGACCAGTAGGATACTGGTCTTGACGAACATGGTTCCCATTCAGTTAGTTTTTTGACAGTTCTTATTGTGTCCATTCTGATTACATGTGCTGTCCAGCATAATCTTTGAGATTTTATAAATCTTACGATAGCTTATTTCTTAATTAGAATTTCTAATTCTTCATTTGTTTTTATTCTCCATGTTCCATCATTATCTTATGTTGGTCCATATCATTTTCTAATTATCCTTCTCTCAAATATCAGTAGGCGATTCTGTTCTGTGACTGTCATAGCCCAGGTTTCACAACCGTATGTTACAATAGGTCGTATGATGGATTCAATATTATAATAATGTAATAGGTGCAGAAAATCAAGTACAATTACCCAACAGGAATTCTAGTCATAACAAAAAAATTCCAATAACGAGATCAAACAATTTTTTTTGGCAAATCTAAGTATTAATCAAACAGCTGCAAAAAACTCTAACAATGTCAATAGATTTATTTCTCATAATACTCCCAAATGTATCAGACTAAATTATAATACTATTAATAAGAACCATATTCACTCTTTCAATAACTCTTCAAATGATCACTGCAATATTAATAAATTCTCAACACTCCATCAAAACAAATGTGGAATATCCAAAAAAATTTATGAACTCTTAAATTCATTACCACCTAATGCACCTCAACTCATTTGTTCAACAGAACACCATTTGAGAGCTGAAGAAATAAGCAATATAAATTTAAGTCAATTTATTTTAGAAGCTACCTTTTGCAGACAAACATACAGTCATGGAAGTGTATGTATTTTTGTTTCTAAAAATATTCACTTCTCTACTATTAACCTTGACCAATATAACAAAGAGAAAGAGTTTGAAATTTGTGCTCTGAAGCTACACATATTATCAAATAGCTTTACTATAATGTGTATATATAGATCTCCAACTGGAAATATCCCTTACTTTGTATATCAGTTAGAATTAATTCAGAACAAAATTTATAAAACATCAACTAAAATAATTGTATGTGGTGATCATAACATAAACTATTTTAATGATAATTCCAAGAAACATCTTTCAGATTTACTTTTAGCCTCATTTAAGCTTTTTAGTACGGTAAAATTTCCTACTAGAATTTCTAATAACTCTTGTACTCTAATAGATAACATCTACATCAACACTTATAGGCATGAGTTCTCTGTACATCCCCTCTTTAATGGTCTATCAGACCATGATACGCAGATTATTACCTTTACAAAAATTCTCATATCTGTTCCCAGGCATGTATTTTCCTTCACTAGGAAAATTAATAACAACTAATTAGCAAATTTATACTTCTGCTAAGTTACGAAAATTGGGAAAATGTTTTTATTGAAAATAATGTTAATATTATTTTTAATAACTTCCTGAATACATATCTCAGAATTTTCTAGTCAAGTTTTCCCTTTAAAAAAATCACAATATTCTAATAATCAAAAACCACGGTTAACTAGAGGTATTAGAATTTCATGTGCTAATAAAAGGAAACTTTACCTAACCTACAGAAATAGTAATGATCCTTATTTAAAAAAATACTATAAGAAATATTGTCAAATCTTGTCTGTTGTCATCACTTTGGCAAAAAAAAAACTTTATTATGAGAGACTTCTACTGAATTCTAACAACAAGTAAAAAACTACCTGAAGCACTGTTAAAACTATTACTAATAATAAAAATATTAACAATAATATATCAACATTGAATATAAAAAATAAATTATCCAGTAATCCTCTAGCTATAGCAAATGCTTTTAACACCTATTTCTCTTCATTTGCAGAAAATATACTTATTAAAAATTTCTCTGAAAAGAACACTATTAATAATAATTATTCAATATCTTAATTACATCAGAATTTTAGACAGTCTTTTTTGACTATACAACTCAGAAATACTACTACGTATGAAATCAAGAAAATAATTAATTCCTTGAAATGCACGAACCCTTAAGGTTCAATTTGCACGTCACACCGTTGAGACAAATAATTTAATTTTTATGTATTTCCATTAATGCAAACATGATGGGATCCCTGTGTGTGCATAGCATCTTGTGACTCAATTGACAAAACAGGCCTGAAGATGAATGATTAATAGTCGAAACATGTAGCCTATGTAATTACCTTGTGTAATAAGTAGTTGTGCTGACATACATTATTTAATATCATATAATCTTATGATGAGATATCATCAAGAATTACAAAGGTCAGTACTCCTTATATTTTACCTCCTCTAACATTCACATTTAATGAAATTCTACCAACAGGAACATTTCCTGATAGACTGAAATATTCTGAAGTGAAGCCTTTACATAAAAAAAGGAGATAAAATGGAAGTTTCTAACTACAGGCCTATTTCAATTCCTATAACATTTTCAAAAATTATTGAAAAAAATCATTTATAAAAGACTGTATTGCCACTTAAATAATAATAATATACTGGTCAATGAACAATTTGGCTTCAGGGAAAAATTATCTACAGAAATGGCAACTTTTACACTTCACATTAAAGTACTGTCATCTCAAGGTACGAAAAATTTGTTGGAAGACTATTCTGTGATTTGCAAAAAGCATATGAATGTGTTAAACATGACACACTTCTGGCCAAAATGGAGTTTTATGGGATCACTGGTACAGTACACAAACTGATGAGATCATATTCAGAAAACAGATGTCATTCATTCATTCACTCACTTTATTTTCCATATATCCATACACAGGTAAAGTACCAAGGATGTGGAAATTGTCAAAGTAGTTGTATAAATATCTGTTAAAAATACAGATGTCAAATGTTTAATACAATGGTCATATAGTTATTAACAATTATAACATCAGAACAATTACAATTACGATGTGTGAGTTGTTACTAGTATCGTGCACTATTAACAGGGTTAAAATAATGTATCAGTGAATCAGCCTCTTAAGGTTTATATTCTTCTGTCTTCCTTATATTCATAATATCCATTCATTGAGTAGAAAGAATGATGATATAAGAACCTCTTCAGTGTGGATTTAAAATATTTATGATCATTAGTCAAAGCTTTAATATATTGAGGAAGGTGGTTAAAAACTTTTATACCTGATACATAAGCTCCGTTCTTCAATATTGGTAAGTTAGCTATTGGACAGTGTAAATTAATGTTATTCCTAGTTTTATATTTATGAATTTCGTTATTTGTATCAAACAGGTGTTTATTATTAATTGTGTATAAAACTAATGGATATATGTACTGAGAATACGTCATTATTTCCATAGTCTTGAAAACTTCCCAGCAAGAATCTCTAGATCTAGTGTTAGTTATAATTCTGATAATTTTCTTTTGGAATATAAATAACTTGTTGGCACAGGAGGAGCTACCCCAAAAAATTATACCATAGCTTATAACAGAGTGTATATGAGCGAAATAGGTTACTCTTAGCATGTCAATTTGTACTATACGTTTTATGTTCATCAGTGCATAGCATGCATTGCACATTTTGTTGAGTACCTGTTCTATGTGTTGATTCCAGGATAAGGTTTCATCTATAGCTAATCCAAGAAATTTCATGTCAGAGAACAACACTGAATGACTGTAAGTTTAATAAAGTATATTCTAAGTGGGAACATACAAAACATGGAGTGCCACAAGGCTCAGTATTGGGTCCATTATTTTTTCTCATCTATATAAATGATTTTTCATCAATTATAAGTAAAATAGCTAAGCCTGTGTTATTTGCGGACAATACTAGCATTATCTTATGACATACTAATTCAGAGGAATTTAAGAATAATATAAATACGGTTTTCATTGAAACAATTAATTGGTTTCAAAGTAATTTTTTAATAGTGAATTGCAATAAAACACACTTTTTGCAATTATTAAAAAAACACAACGAAATAAAAATGCATATAATTTCTTCCAATACAATAATTACTACTATCAATAGCACTAGATTTTTAGAATTAACTACTGATAGTTCATTGTCATGGAAGGAACACATTATTGAACTAACATCTAAACTAAACAAGCCATGTTATGCTATCAGAACAATAAAGCCATTTATGTCCTTGGATGTAATGAAAATGATTTATTATTATGAAACCATGTAAAGACACAAAAGGTGGGAATATGTCGACCGGCGAATACATAAAAACTTCTAACCAATTCGAGCCACTATCCAACCTTATTGACTTGACTAGTGGTAATAGCTTCAATGAGAAAATAAAACCCGCTGACTTAAAAGAAGTTGAAAAGATGAATCAAACTACTTCTAGACAAAAACACGTCAACAAAACTTCTAAACGCTCATCCTCTCAACCTAACCTTCAGGACAACAGTGACTCTCGCCCTCGTCCAATTGAAATGCAGACTCTTTCAACTCCTGGGAAGATTTCACAAAAGAAAAAACCGAAAATTGTTGTGGTTGGTGATAGTTTTGCTAAAGGGATTGCAGGTGAACTAGTACATAATCTGGGAAGTGTGTTTGAGGTTATAGGCCATGTGAGGCCAGGATCTGGTATTAAGGTGATAACGGAATTGGCTAATCAAGAGATTACTACACTAACGAAGAAAGATATGGTTGTGGTCTTGGGAAGTGCCAACAACATTGCTAGAAATGAAGCAAATAATGGCCTTACACATATCATTAACCCTGTCAAATCCAGGAAATATACGTATGTACTTTTAGTGAGTATACCTACAAGATTTGACTTGTTAACTACATCAAGTGTTAATAAAGAGGTGATCACATATAACAGGAAACTGCACAAGTGGATGAAACAATATGAGCATGTGAAGATAACTGACAGTGAATTACACAGAAAATACTTTACTAGACATGGTATGCACATGAACTTAGCTGGTAAGGAACTAATAACCCCAAAGGATAATGGAGCACATTAAGGAACACCTTATAAAAAGGGAAACCTCCACCATTACCCTGCAATGAAAGCAAGAAATGGACAAGAGGACTGCACTGACATGGGAACATGATCCTGGTACCAGCACGGATGTGACAACAACTTATATACAGGAGAATCAGACATCATATCTTAACTATAATAACACCAAGGACACAAATTCTGTAATAGGTTGTAGTGTGGGCAATGCTACTTTACCCAAACGGGATAAGAAATGTTTAAAAGAAAAAAAATAAGGATATTTATGGTATTAGAAACAAGTGAAAAAAGCACAAAAAAAAACTAATAACCTAACTATTTATCATCAGAACATAGGGAGTTTAAATAAGAAAAAAGATGAATTAAACATTATGTTACAGGAAAACCAGGGTAGACCTCATATCATATGCTTAAGTGAGCATCATATGGAGAAAGAGGAGATGAAGGATTTTACATTTCTGGGATACAAACTAGCCAACTGTTTTTGTCGTGAAACATATACTAAAGGAGGAGTTTGTATTTTAGCCAGAAATGACATAATTTAGCAAGCCATTAATCTAAATAAGCTATGCAAAGAAAAGGTCTTTGAAATAAGTGCAGTTACAATACACACGTGTTCTACAAAAGTGATTCTCTGTTGTGTGTATAGATCTCCCTCTGAAAATCCAAATTATTTCTTACATTTAGAAAAAACACTGAAACTTATATACCAACCGTCTCCCTGGTAATATAAGACTTAAACATAAACTATCTCACAGAAAGTTCAGTGAAGCAAAACCTGGAATCAATAATGTAAACCTTTAACCTAACACAAGTAGTTACATTTCCAACAAGAATATGTAACAATAAAAGAACATTAATTGACAGCATATTTTTAGATAATGCAAAATTCCAGAATGTATCAGTTCATTCTTTTGATAGCGGCCTATCGGATCATGTTGCACAAATTCTCACTCTGAAAAATATAACAGTCCCACTTCAAAAATATACACATACAAGTAAAACTAGAATAATGGATGACAAATCAATAGCCAACTTCCAGTCACATCTGAGGGAGGAAGCATGGGACTCAGTCTATAATTCTGAAGATGTTAATGAAATGTTTAACAGTTTTCATTGTATCCTTCTAAGTCACTTTGAAAACAGCTTCCCCTTAAGGTATACACCATACCTAACCAAGCACAATGGCTGGATTACCAAAGGGATAAAAATTTCATGCCAGAGGAAAAGAGATCTTTATTTCATGCACGGACACTTAAATAACCCTCAACTAAAGAAGTACTATAAGAGATATTGCGCCATTTTGAGAAAAATAATGAACTTGGCTAAAAAACTGTAATATGACAAACAGATAGAACTCTCCTCCAGTAGAGTAAAGACTACATGGAGAATAATAAAAGACATCACTGGAAAAACACAGTCACCTGTTACTACTATGAAAATAAAATCTGATGCTGGCATATTAACTAACATTAATGATATAGCAAAAGCCTTTAACATCTACTTCGCTAATATTTCTGAAGACCTAAATAACAATTCCAGTGACGTGGATAAGGCATGGCAATCATTAAAGAGATCTTACCCTGAAAACTCTTCTGAGATGAAGCTAATACCGGTAACTGAAATTGAAGTAATTGATATAATAAAATCCCTTAAACATAAAAGTTCTTCGGGATATGATGGAATTTCAAATAATATTCTAAAACATTGTGTAAATGAGATAAGTAAACCCATGACTTTCATATTCAATTACTCTTTAATGACAGGGGTATTCCCAGATAGACTTAAATATGCAATTATACTGCCCATACACAAGAAAAGAGATAAACTCATATGTCAAATTATAGGCCTATCAATTACTATTATATTGCTCAAAGATACTGGAAACAATAATGTTTAACAGATTGTATCAAAATGTGCATGCAAACTAAATCTTGGCTCCAGAGCAATTCGGCTTCAGGAAAGAAAGTAATATAGAAAAAGCCGTCTTTTCTTTGACTGACAGTGTACTGTCCTCACTAAACCTCCAACAAATAGGGGGGATTTTTTTGTGATCTATCCAAGGCTTTTGATTGTGTAAATCATGAGATTCTTTTGGCAAAATTACACCACTATGGAATTCGTGGAGTGAGCTTGAATTGGTTCAAAACCTATATTACTAACAGGAAACAAATGGTCAAAATTACCACACAAAATCTTCAGCATGAATTATTTTGTAGATGGGAAACAATAAAGAATGGTGTACCTCAGGGATCGATCCTGGGATCACTTTTATTTGTTATATATGTGAATGATCTCCCTCGTAGCATCAACAAATATGCTAGTCCTGTAATATATGCAGACGACACAAATGTGTTAGTCTCCGCCAATAACTTGAAAGATTTGCAAACAAAAATTGACTCTACACTACATTATATCTCTGATTGGTTCTTATTCAATGGATTAATCTTAAATATGGAAAAGACAAATATGGTAAAATTTTGCACTAATCACTCCCTAAATAATCAGCAACAATGTCCCACTGATAATTACTTAATCAATGAGGTTACAAATATCAGGTTCTTGGGGTCAGAATTAGATAATAATATGAATTGGAAAAATCATGTTGCTAAAATTCTACCAAAATTGATTAGGGCCTGTTATGCTGTCAGAGCCATGTACTCCTTTAGCAGCATGAACACGCTTAAGATGATTTATTTTGCTTACTTTCATTCGGTAATAAATTATGGAATCATCTTCTGGGGAAATTCCTCAGAGAGCAATAAAATATTTTTGGCTTAAAAGAAAATAGTAAGAATTATGACTGGTTCTAGACACAAAACCTCCTGCAAACCACTATTTCAATCATTGGAACTAATGACTGTAACTTCTCAATATATCCTATCTTTAATGAAATTCTTATTACAAAACCAGGAAAAGCTTACATCCAATACTGAGGTTCATAATATTAACACGAGAAATAAATTAAAATTGCATAAACCTATAAGTAATCTTACATTATATCAAAAGGGAGTGTATTATATGAGCATTAGGATCTTTAATAAACTACCTAATTGCATTGCAATATGCAAAGCAACATGCAAAGCATGGCGGATAGTCAGGTGGAAGTTGATCTTATTGCTCACGGCTTGGAAGATAAAAGAATATTAGGTGGTGTGAGTGAATGTAAGTGTTGTTTGAATTTGAAAAGAGAACTCAAAGAAGTACAATAAGAACTTAGTTCAGTTAAATTAATCATAGAATTGTTGCAAAAAGAAGATAGTGCAAAGGAACAAAAAGGTTATGGAACAATAGAGCCCCGGAATTTAATCTAATGTAATGACCTAAAAGCAGGAAAAACCACAGAAAATGAATGGATTGAGATAAACCCAAGTCGATATAGAAGGGTAAAACAGGAAAAATAGATCCTGGTAAACGGCAATTAAATACTGAAAACCGGTATGAGGTGTTAGATAATGTCCAGGAGCCAACTGGGACAATCAAAGGTTTAGACCTAAGGAAGATACGAGGGGTCACAAAAGTGCGCAAGAGGAATTTAATAAAGAGGGACCATAAGGTCCTCTTGATAGGGGATAGTCATGCTAGAGATTGTGCAGGAAAAATATCAAACTATCTTGGAAATATCTATGAAGTTACAGGTTATGTTCACCCAAGTTCAGGCCTCGAAGTGATTATGAACTCAGCTAAGAAAGAAATTACTCATATGACAGAAAGAGATGTGGTGATAGTGTGTGGAGGAGTGAATAATATAAATAAAAATGAATCAATCAAAGGGCTTAAATCTGTAATACAATTTGTGCAAAATAGAAGAAACACAAATGTAATCATAATGAACGCCCCCCTCCCCTCCCCACAGGTATGATTTAGAAGAAACATAATGTGTGAATAAAGAAATAAATGTACATAACAGAAAATTAAACAACATAATGAGGAGATACAACTACACAGAAGTTACAGACATGAGTGCAAATAGGGATCACTATACAAGACATGGGCTGCACATGAATGGGAAAGGAAAGGACTGGCTTGCAAGGAGAACAGTGGATACTATTAACAAACTATTTGTAAACCAGGAACTAGCTCCCATTACTCTCGAATGGGAAGAAAGTTCTGAGAAGAGGGACCAACCGAAAACTATAGGGCATAAGGAAAGTAACTCTGGAATTGAGCAACAAGAAGTGCGAACATCCAGTAGAATACAAAAGCAACCAAGAAAAATGGACACTTTCTTATGGTCAACACGATAGCAAGAGGATGTGAAGGCAAAAAGGAGGATGGAAAACAGGTTAGAAGTGACAAAAGCCTCAACATTGTTCATCAAAATATTAGAAGTCTAAGGGGAAAATGTGAAGAGTTAGAAATTTTACTTGCAACTGAGACATATAATGCCGAAGTATTATGCTTTACTGAACATTGGTTAAATTGTTATAAAGTACATACCATAAACATTAATAATTTTATACTAGTTAATGCCTTCTGTAGAAAAAACAGTGACCATGGGGGATCATGTATTTTTGTAAAACTGGGTATAATGACTAAAGATTTAAACTCTCTAAATGAACTTGGGGAGGAAAAGAGTTTAGAATTGTCAGTAATTGAAACAGTAAAGTATGCAATTATTGTATTATGCATTTACAGGAGTCCTGATGGAAAAATTAATACATTTTTTAATAAATTAGAGATGATTATACAGAAATTAATAGGGAAACATAAAACGTTAATTTTGTGTGGAGACTGGAATATAAACCTCCTTCAAAGTAGTCCATATACATGGGAATTGAATGATCTGCTTCTGTGATATAATTTAAAAAGTGCTGTAAATGTCCCCACTAGAATTACAAAAAACACAGCATCACTATTGGATGTTGTGATAACAAATGAGAAGAAATATATAAACTCCTTAAAAGTTATGGATTTAGGCTTATCAGACCATTATGCACAAATTGTATCTATCCAAATACCGGAATTTAATAATACACCATATAGAATTAAAAAAAGAAAATTTAATGAAGCTAATACTCAGAAATTTCATTTTTTATTAAATCAAGTTACTTGGCAGGAAGTCTATGGAGAATCAGAGATAAATGCTAAATTTGGTGCTTTCATGGATGTATTTCTTCATTGCTACAATATTGCCTTTCCAATTAAAACAGTGCGTATGAGAAATACAATAAAAAAACAATTGGATTACTCAAGGAATTAAAATTTCCAGTAAAAGGATGCGACTACTTGACAAGCAAAGAAAGACAACAATTATGGAAAAGAAGGAACTGGAATATATAGAACAGTATAAAAAGATTTACAGAAGGGTAATACAAGAAGCAAAGAGAAGGGAAAATGATAATTATATGAGTAGTTCTAAAAATAAAGTAAAAGCAACATGGCAACTAATATATAAAGAACTCGGAAAATCCTTCATAAATAACAAGAATATTGAACTTAAATTCGGAAAAAGTAAAATATAAAATCCTAGAGCTATTTCAGAGTTATTTTGCTGAAACTATAGAGAAACTGACAGACCAAAATAATGGAACACACTCAGCCTATAATACAGCAAATTTAAAAATAAATACATGTCCACAAACAATGTATATTATCCCAGTAACAGAAAATGAAATAGAGAAAGTAGTAAAGAATCTTAAAGGGAAAAGTTCATCAGGGTTTGATGGTGTAGCGGATTCCGTTGTAAAGAAATGTGTGCAATTTATAAAGAAACCACTAGCCGATATCTGTAACACTTCATTTGCATCAGGCACTTTCCCAGAAGTATTAAAATTACCAATAGTAAAACCCTTGCATAAAAAGGGTGATACAGGAGAACTTCAAAATTATAGACCCATTTCCCTTCTATCAGTTTTCTAAAAAATAATAGAAAAATTGATGTATAGTAGATTGATGTCATTTGTTACAAAAAATTGTATTCTAAATGATGCCCAGCATGGTTTCCGTGAGGGTAAATCAATAGAAACAGCAATTCATGCTTTTCTTGAAAGTATCCAAGAAGCTATAGAAAAAAAGATGCATCTAATAGGAATTTTCTTTGATTTATCAAAAGCGTATGACATACTAGACCATAAAATCTTGCTTTCTAAGTTGAATACCTATGGAATAAGAGGTCTTGTAAATGAGTGGTTTAAATCATATTTATGTAATAGGAAACAGTACGTCGAGATAAATTATATGGAGAATACTAGTCGAATCTCAGAAAAGTATAAGTCAACTGTAAAAGAAATGAAAGGCAGAGTCCCTC
>Ga0131853_10022682_pt1 | contig 11355 bp, 4 predicted proteins | sample TergutLab28metaG_FD_92764 | JGI IMG/M metagenome (GOLD analysis project Ga0131853, IMG submission 92764) | Labiotermes labralis P1 segment gut microbial communities from Petit-Saut dam, French Guiana - Lab288 P1 (version 2) (version 2) | ecosystem: Host-associated > Arthropoda: Insects >...
AATATTTTAAATATAAAGGAAAGAAAAAAACAAACAAAAAAAAGAACAAAACAAAAAAAAAAACCAAAAACCCCCCCCATCGTTGCTTAGATTGTTATAAAAAAAAAAAAAAAAGAAAGGGGGGGGGGGGGGAAGGGGAGAAAAAAAAAAAGAAAGAAAAAAATAAAGAAACAAGTTCAAGAAACGACTGTGAAAGGGTAATGTTTTGTTCACCACATAAGCACCATACCTATTACATCCTTCTAGTGCCCACCGCACATGCACCCACTCAAAACTGCATTAATATGACAACAAATGAAAAGGATGCAGAAAAAGGACTTAGAAATAATGACAGCTTCTTAATATACTAGTAAACATAAACAGGTGATAGGTTTTAAGACATACAGTGAAACCAGGATTCTATGTTCCTTGAATCTACATCATCCTTGATTCGATGCACACTTTATTGGTTCTGTCAAATTTTTTATGAAAGCAATATCAGACTTTCTCTTTGGGGGAACCTGAAGGAGGGTTCGTTAACTGAGGACTTTGAGAGACAGTAAAAGGGTGCCCAGTAAATAGTGTCTCTATCTCTATGGGAGCTCTGTGAGGGGAACTTGGAGGGGGGGCTCTTTTACTCAGAACTCTGAAAGCTATGTCTTATCAGCACCCTGAAAGAGGCTCACAAACTGATTTCAGGCCTTAGTCCAAATATAAAGACCAGACAACTGTCCTTTAACAGGACACAATCCAGGGTTGTTACTGGCCTCTTTCCCAAGAAGACATTTTTACTTAATGGGGCTGACCAATAGCCCATATGTAGGTGTGGAGCAGAGGAAGAAACCTCAGCCCATGTTTTGTGTGAGTGTGAAGGCTCTGGTTTCATTCAGACATATATACCTGGTGTCCTTTCTCTTGGACCCAGAGGATGTTAAAGATCCTAAGTCTGGGGGCAATCTGGGACTTTAGTAAAGGAACAGGGCTCTCATGACTTGGCACCAGATTGTGGAGCACAAAGGACGCATCTAAACGCCTATGTGCATCGGGACCAAAAGGAATTGAACCCAATTATTATCTACATTTGCAGCATCAGGCTTTCCTTGAGTATATGTCTGTGCTTCCTATCCAGTTCCTCAATCATATACTCAAACTGAGCACAGAATGGTATGTTACTGGGGTTTTGAAGACCTCCACTGGAAATAAGGGGGAAAAAGTGATTTTCAATTATGATTTCCTAATTCCTCAAGTGTCTTTGTGTCATAAACACCATACATTGTGTACAGAAAAGTAACTGGGCTGAGCTACTGACACTGATCTGCTATTATAACACAGAAGTGATGACCAGACCAATGTTGATGGCAAAACCAGGTTACCTCCACTGCACACAATGTTGATGCAGAAAAAAGTCCACTACACGTACAAAATGAGAACATGATGGCTACGCTGAGAATAAGACGTATGGGGTTCATTCAAAAAGTAAGAAAGTGGGAAAATTACTTTAACAGACATGTGGAAGAAGTAAACTAGAATATATTTCTAACCCAATATACTTAACACTTTTAAGCCTAAACCTGAGTGAGGCATGGGCTCTCCCAGCTTTCTACATGTCCCACACCCAAGCACAGCTCATTTTTATATATTCATGTATGTATTATAACATTCATGTCCAGAACTTGGGTTTGGGTTGCATGGAAAAATATGTAAAAAATGCCCAGGTTTCTGTACCTGAGGAAACATTAAAGGGCTGGAAGTGAAGTGTTAATTAGATTAAATTCTAACATACCACAGTATTAATTTAGCATGTTGAAATCCAATAGGTACATAAACTTTAATTTCTTTGATTTTACATTCATTCATTTGCTCCCTTCAGATACATAAAATCCATGGTTCACGGTATCTCCAAGATAATAATTAGAAACAGTATTAACTAAACTTCTCCTGTGCTACAAATCAGAAGGCCGCTGGTTTGATTCCAGATGGTGTCACTGGAATTTTTTATTGACATAATCCTTCCGATCGCACTACGGCCCTGGGGTTGACTCAGCCTCCAACAGAAATGAGTACCAGGAGTATTTCCCGGGGGTAAAAAAGTGGCCGGTGCATAAGGCTGACAACCTTACCACCATCCTGGGCCAATGTCACGTAATCTGGGAACCTTAACTTCCTGGAACCCTCTGGGCACCTCGCGCCTGTAATGGGACTGATTAACTAAACTTCAAAATGAACTACATACTTTCAATAATGAAAATCACATTTTCAAACTGTAAGAATTTTTTTTACACACTTCACACACCGCATTGCATGCTGCACTCATCAATTACCATTCCACCAAATTTCATTTGAGTTGCAACAGAACTGAAAATAATTGCATTTGTCTGTCGCATGAACATCTCTGTTGCTCTAACTCTCTAATGCTTTGTGATAATGGTTGATTTATCAACCAATGATGCTGGAAAATTCCACTGTCTAAGGCAACTGTCATCATACTCACAGACTCATTTTATTACTTTTCAGCCTACTTTCCTATTTTGAGGACAGATGGTCTTATGAGACCACCAGGCTACCAGGCTGTCTGTGCATGACACATTTCAATTTTTGAAACAACAAACCAATTTTCACAAAATTTTGTGTCAACAGGGAAGGATGAAGATGGGCATTTAATTATCAATAATGGAAAATGTAAAATATAGATGTACAGAAACAAAGTTTTCTAAGCACAAAAACTTGATGAACTTCTTGTGTACCAACACAGGTACATACACTCTGCCAGACCTAGAGCACATAATGGCTAGAATTATTCAGTGCACTGGGTGTTTCATTTTTCTTGAAAGTATGCCTTAAAAAAATAACACAGCCTATGATTTTAAATGATACGACCACAGGTTCCATTTCTGGCATAAAATGGCAATTTTTTTAAGCACACTCCAATAATTCCTATTACAGATATAAGTAATACTGCATACAGCCTTCTTTATTTCTGTGCAGACAAGTTTGTACTGCATATCGACATTCCTGCAATAAATGACTACACAAGAATGGCAATAATGAATTCTCCAGTTGTGAGAATATTTTGGTTGAATGGACAAGGATTTTGTTCACTTTGAAGCATCAATGTTGACAAACTCCTAATCCATAAACACACATACAACCCTTCACTCTGAGTACCCTCTTTGTGTCTGGTAACACACTGATGATAATTCTCATGTTTATATTATGCATAACAAGCAGCCATACTCTAATATCAACGAAAGGAATATAGCATTAAAATTTCACTTTGAAAAACAAACATGAAATATGAACACAGGATTTTGATACAGACTGCATTCCACATCAAAAACACCTAAACAAAATAAAGAAGAAATACGGTACATATTTGAAAGCTAAGACAAAAGAGTACTACATCACAAAAGAGCACTACATACAAATCATGCTCAATTTTACGCTTAACGGTTAAATAATTCTGCAGAGAGGGCAAAAAATCTGCAATCTTTGCCTTGAAGCAAACTACTATGCATTTTTTAAGTACACACAACTGATTCCATACGAAGTGAATGCTATTCAGTGGACAGTTCCTTGATCATATGCATAATGCAATCATGAGAAATTCCATACCACCTAACAGGACTAGAACCAAAAACTAAAAATATAAATACTTCAGTAACTGTGTCAAGCAGTAAACCCAGGACTGCAGTAATAATTAACTAACTACTGCAGGCCCTATTTAAAACATGGACCCAAACATAGCTGGTGTACTAGATGCAGTGTGCAATATTTTAAGCTTTCACAATGTAATGATATCTGGACATTCATCTGTATCATTATGGGAGGAATTTCTGATTCAGGTAATGCCTCCAACTCCATCATCAGGAATTACTAGGAGGAGTGCAAATACTCATATGCAGTATTAAAAAAAATGAATATCTTTGAGGAAGAAGTTTCTTGAAATAGAGGACACCACTGTACAATAAAAATTATAGGTTGCCACTTATTAAAATTCTGGCATTCATGCGATGATAGATAATTCATGGAACTCATCAGAATCACTTCCTGTTCTGACACTGGGCATGCACCACCTACATTTCAGTAACCTAAATAATGGTGTTCAGAAACTGCCTACTGTAACAAAAAATATGTGCTTTATTCTTTCTTTCTTAGTGCAAAGACTGATTTTGCACCACACAGCATTTGTGAAATAAGTTATCACCAAGTTATCTTTATGGCACGCACATTAAAAAATCATCTTGATATGAGACAACTGATTAACTTTTAATCAATCCCAATTACTAGTCACATTTTAAATCATGACTTATTCCCCAGTCTGGAGGGATAGGAAAAACATTTTGCTAACTTCAGGTGCAGAGACACATCTACCACCTGCTTGGTGTATCAAAAGCAGAGCAACATTCATAATGTATTATCACTACTGTGCAGCACTAAATCTGATTCAGCATCAACGAACAAGTTATCTGCTGAAACACAATTAACAGTCATCACTCAGTGGATGACAAGCTATTACTCCCTTGGTGTCATCTCATCAACTCTTTGCATTAGGTTACATGCCACATGCCACCATCTCACCACATACCCAATACATTATAACAAATCAGGGGCAACCTTCACATGACCAGCTTTTAGTACATTCCATTAATGACATTTTGTATTCTTAAAATATTAAAATCTGAACCTTCTACTCTAATTCTATGACTGCTCATCATGGCATGGAAAATTAAACAGCCTACTTTTCATTTTGTGACCAACGTTATACACGGCACACACCAAATGCTCTGCTAAATAACCAGTAAGTGCTTGAATTTTTATGTAGTTTTGCCCACTGTAGCCTCTGAAACCAGTGATAGCAAAAGAAAATTGTATGCCCTCTGGGCTGTAACTCTATCCTAATGCTCTGTTCTGAGTAAGTGCCCACCCAGAACTTTTTGCTCGAGGGGTGGGGGGGGGGGGTCCTGACCCTGAGGCTGCAATTTATGTTTAATTTTGAAATTCATGTTATAAGAAAGTCATAAGAATAACTGCAACATAACACTGTTTGCAACTGCATTTATATACCAACAAATATAGTTACATGTTTGATGACTGACTCACCTAGTTTAAATCACCATGACTAGTCTCCATTTTTTTAATTTCATCCAAGACATCCCAAGCTTTTTATTTTATTTTTCAACATTTAAGATGTACTAGTCACCAGCCGATTTCATCGGCTGATTTCGGATTAAGGGTAAATCTCATAAAATGTTCAATACCACCAAGCCTACAAAATGTGTGTGTGTTTTTTTTTTTTAAATTTTGATTGGGTGGGCCCCTGGCTCTCAGTTCTTCAGAATTACCACACCAACTTAAATTCCCAAATAAATAATATCCTTATTACCTGAACACTTGATTATAATTGTAAAAGTTTGGGTCATATTAGTTCAAGGATGCATCTTGATGAGCTGAAAGCCTCATGTCCTTCATCCTCTGGTGATTAACAATGATCAAAACCTCCTGTTATTGGTAAAGAGTTACATTTTCACATGAGAGATCTGTCTTTAGCTGCAGTGTGCAGACAAGCCACTTATACTTGCTTTGAGTGGAAAAGAAGGTAAGACTTAATTTTAAGCCCTGTCCATGTTACCTCCTGTCAACAGCAAAAGAGCCAAAGATTCACGTGACACGTCACTTTGTAACCCAAGAGACAGCAAAAGACATGACTCCTGGTACTTACCCGTTTCATCACAAGTGTTCGATCCCCACTCTCTTCCTCATCTGGTGTGGGAGGGAGAGGCCTATTTGGGGCCCCACTTGATGAAGGACCTGTTTGTAAACAGTTAAACCCCTGATCAAGAAAAAAACTTTAAATAATGGAAAAGATATAACATGACAAATGATAATAATGTATAAAGCTATGTTAACAGAAAAAAGTATGAGACAGGCTTACTACTACTATACCTGCCCAAATAAGGTGACAACCCTTCACTATCTTCAGTTTTAAAGAAAATACGTCTATAACATTTGCAACTTTAAGGTTACCACTTATATGATGCTGAATTACAAAAAATTCTCATTTTATACTCAGGTAAATATGGCAATTTATTATGCAGTGTCATTTGAAGTGTGCACTCAGACACACATCTTCAGTTTGTTCTAGTGCTGCATCTCACGAAAATTGAAATTATGTAATACATCAATTCCTTTTAACCTTTTGGCATCGAGATTTAAATGGCAACAGTCCACCCTCGCGTACGACATTCTTTTCGCTAGGCATTTAAATTTTAGCACGTTTTACATAAAACTTTAATATTATGGGAACCAAACAAGATTAAATAATGAATTAAACAGCATTTTTTGGGGAATGACTGACATATTTGTGCGTGTGTTCAAGAAACCAGTAAGAATTTTTAGTTCATAATTATACATAATAATTATATGGAATATGGAAAATTTTCAATTTTGTTTACTTACATATCATCTTGAGGCCCAAATTTTTCTTAGGGAGGTCACACCAGATGTTCTTACAATTGTGCCTTGGTGTGGTAGTCTTCGAAACATGTTTGTTTCACACACAGTCCCACGTCACACTTACGGCACTTAATGAAAACTTTTTTTGTCACACCCCTGGCCTTAAGTACACAACACCTCAGCTGCGTCTCAGACCGGGTAGGCCAATGTTTGCTGCCGCAGACTTTGAGCCTAGTGACGTGCGATTCAACATTAGGTGGTCTACCTAGTGGCCTTGGTACTCTCCGTTCTGGTCCAGCATGTGCCAACATATTCCTCATGACGGTATATCAAAAATCTCTATGTGAAATTTTCTTACCCCCACATGAGGAATGAAGAATGTAGCTATTGAGAATGGCCAGGTCTAACAGATGAAAGAACAATTTTTTCATCCACTTGAATGTGCGCCGACTGATGGAGTAACTGTTGGCCATTCTGTCACCCTTATCCACAAAGCCCATATGATGGTTATAATCCATCACAGTTTGCAGCTTTATTGCTTTTCCTCCCTCACTGCAGAAATTACCTTCTGCTGAGGCACTGTGAATATTTGTCAACATGCATATGTCTCTCTTGTCCCGCCATAGTATTGCCGTCAAGTCAGTCCTGGTTCTTACATGAATGTCTCCCCTTTACAGTTTTGTTGTTTTCGGTACTAGGTCTTGTGGCATGCCTTTCCTGTTCGGCCTGACAGTGCCACAACAGTAAATCTGTTTATTCGCCAAGTCATCAAATAATTAAGGGGAAGAAAAGAAATTGTCCATGTATAATTTGTGGCCACGTTCTTCTATCTTTCTTGTTAGTTCTGTCACTGTCGCATGGGTTGCTGCCACATGTTGTGCCAAGGGGCTGTCTGTCCTTCCCCAAGTACACACTCATGTCATACGTGTATCCAGTCGAGTCACAAAGTTTTAAAATTCTTATGCCGAAACGCTTGTGTTTCTTTGGTATGTACTGTTTGAAAATCACCCTCCCTTTGAAGGAAACAACTTCGTCAACAGCCAGATTTTCAGGATTGTAAAATTTGGAAAATGTGCTATTCAGAATTTCAAACAGGTCTCGTATCTTTCACAGTCTGTCAAAATTTCCGTCTGTCCTATCAGGTTCATTCCTGTTGTCACTAAAATGTAAGTAACGAAGGATGTGAAGGTATTGGTCCTGTTTCATCATAGTGCCATGGAAAGGTGTGTATAGCTGATCCAATGTTGACCAGTGTCTGTTAGTTTGTCTCTTACGCTATGTCCCATCTGTATTGTCAATGCCAGAAACACAAACATTTCGGCTTCAGTAATGGCAGGTTCAGGAGAGGGTCCAGCATCAAGTCTGTCTATGTAATCTTGGTAGTAGCGGTTAGTCTCACCACCAGCAGAGTGATAATTTCTGCAAAATACAGAAGGAAAACGCCAAGTGGACTTGAGCCGTCATTTATGTGTGACGTTTCATTGTCCTTCTTTCCTTTGGGGCCCCCTGTGTATGTGTGTGCTACACTGTTGTGAGGGCAAGAAGGGGGTGTCCATTGCAGGGTTACTGCCTGTTGAATATGTTCACCTGGCCCACTCTCACAAGCATCCTCTTCGTCAGAGGCACTGGACAAAACTAAACTGCTGGACTCATGACTACTGGCTGTTTGGTGGCATGGTTGAGATTGTGACAACCCTAGCACATTTTCAATATCTCTTTCAACTGAACTGATGTTGCTTGACACTCCCACTTCATCACTATCAGTGTCAACAATCAGTTCAGATATTTTGCGGGGCTGCAGCAACCACGGCCTCTTGCTTCATTGACTCATTTTACACCAACACTCATGGCGACTATCAATTGCTGAAGTGGAAGAAACAGGTTCTCTGTGCAACACAACACTGTGGACTGAAACTCAGCCCAAAGTCTGAGAAGTGAAACGCAATCTCTAGTTCTAAATGGGGCCCTTCAAAAGAAAAGGATGGCAGATACAGGTCTGTTTATTGTAGCCTGTCACCACATTATCGCTGAGTAGATACTCTCTCCAGACTAAACAGTTAGCCAGATGAACAGAGCAGGAAAAATAAGCTTTGAATCATTGCTAATATAACCTTACTGGCTGTAGGTACAAAGAGCCTCATATAAAAAAGGATGAAGGGGGTTTTCTGTCAAGGGTTAAATCAGTCAGAGCATGAAGCTCAGAAAATCTTCTAGTGTGGTCTTAAGAATGAGTGAAGCTTCCCTAAATGTTCCATGACATCGAGAGCAAAATATTTAAATGGCTGATGCAGTCCTCAATAGAGGACACTTGAGGCCCAGGAGAATTTAAATGCCTGCCCGTATCTAGGACGCACTTAATCTAAAGGTTAAAGATTCTGTTTTGGGCAACTATTTTTTGACTCACAGAAGTCATGACAAAATGTATTCACACTTTTGATAAACAGCCACTGAAGACCCAGTTCCAATATTCTTTAAAGCGTGAACCAAGAAGTAACACTATTATAGCTGATTCCGTAAGAATATAGTTCTATAAAGACAATCATTTAACAACAATTCCTTGTAACTTACCTTCATGTATCACCATAGTCTGGGGTGCATGAGGAGCATCCAGTGGTCTGTAAGGAGAAAGTTCGGGACTGCACCAACGAAAAATAAGAACCAAGCATGGTGTTAAACAAAAGAACAAGGTATGAATGGAACACATGACAGACAGGGTGAAAGGTATGGACATGGAAAAGAGAAAAACTTCTATTAGTATGGCTCAGACATATTACAAGTACAAAACATAACCAGAACATACAGTCACCATAAAAATGTTTCAGTAGTTTAACAAATGACACAATCCTAACATTTTATATCAAATTTAACTAGTTTAACCACATATATTTAACCTCTTCAGTATAAGCTGCCAGACACATACAAACATGCCAAAACAGTACAAATTCCTTTACCAGTTTCCATGATTTAAAACAAAACACTAAACTGAAACACATAGTCTTACTTTGACATTTACAGACCCCATCACTTCTTGCACGGTTTTCTACTCACAACTACAGGGTGCAGACATACTTAAAAATCGACAATCTCCGATACTGAGTATTAATCTAATTGCTACTGCCAAACTGTATAATTTTCTTATCAGCAATTTCATGAATGTGTGGCATATAAAAATTATGTATATATATATATATATATATATATATAAGGGCATAAAATCCCAGGACAGAGCTAAATTAACTTTCCAAGCAGTTTCCCTACCATAATTCCACGCAAATTTCTTGCCTTCCCAGCCAACAAAATGTTCAGACCTCCTTTACATCCCTGAATTCACTATCCTCACAATACCCAGTGACAGGTTTAAATCACAATGCCCTAAATTTCTCTTTAACTTTACTCCCCTCAGGAGGTGTATGCGTGCGTGCGCGCGGGCGTGTGTGTGTGTGTGTGTGTGTGTGAGAGTGAATGAGTCAGAGAGAGAGAGAGACAGAGACGTGCTCATGCATGCCAAAACAGGTTGAAGCATTAAAAGCACATCTGCTTCTAACATGTGGTGTGCACAAGTGGGTCCTCAATGACATTTTTAAAGTTTGTAAGGATAAAGAACTCCTGCCTTCAGGCAAAATGACCTAGCAGTATAATCCCATATTCAGAAATTGCAGAGAAAACTGACACAGAAACTTTTATTTACCATGTCACCGCTGATTTGTCACTTACAAAGACAACCCTTGGTAGTCTAGGCAGTAGGCAGGCAACTTCTCATCCAAAGGTTACAGGTCTGGGTCTCACCAGTTACCTTCTCATTTTTATTTTTTTAACTCCTACACTTTTCAGTTCTTAGTTTTTAATACAATTTAATTTCTTTTACATTATTGCAATGCTAATTTTCCAAACAAATATATTTTTTTAAATACTGTGAGAAAAGTGTGCTATTTACTAATAATTAGTATAGTAAGATTGTTTACTGTTATTGACTACAAAATACATACTGAAAACGCACTAAGAGTGATCACTACACAAAAGGAAAGAATGAAAAATAAAGTTACTCTTATCCGGGGGAAGGGTCACAGTATTGATTTTACAATCTTTTATCCACTGTTTTTCATACAGCAGAAGCTCATTCTGTGATTTTTTTTGTGTTCATGTGTTCTGTGAAGTTCCACCAACAGTACAGTCCAAAGGACTAAATTCTTTTGGTATCTGATACAGAAATTACAGACTACACACAAGGTACAGCAAATGAAGAGTAACATTAGCCTACATCCCACCAGGGTGGGTATTTAAATTTTAGTGCATGGCTTATGAAAAACACATTATTTGCAGAGAAAAAGATTAAATTAAAAAACAAATGGCATTTTGCGGAAAATATAACAGAGGTCATGCAGAATGTCTTAAAAAGCAGCAAATATGGTTGCTGCCTAACTACGTCAAATGGATTTCTAGGGGTGTTTTCTATGTGTGCTCACGTATGTGAAGGTGGTCTTTGAAAGGTTAAAAATATGAATTTTCAGCCTACTATTACATAATGAACCATGGGAGCCAGTCATGTGAAATATTATATGATGACAGATTATAAACATACTTACATATAATGTACAAAATAAGAGTTTCGAAGCCAACAGTCACAACCAGGTGGAAATGTGAAACTTCTTGAGGTTCAGCCACTTTCTTTGTACCATCTGGTACGTAATGGACTACAATTACTTTCCTTACGCATAAGCACAGGAAGGATTTCATAGTGTATGGCATTTCTGTTAGCTGTCCTGAACAGCACTTACAATACACTATCACAATTTGCCTGTGCACAAGCATTTATGAAAGTATAAGCATCTACTAATCTTCATTTCAACCACAAGATGAAACTGTGGGCAAATAAAATTTTAATTCTACATCTGCAAAGAAACCTCTGGGATCCTCAAACTTGTG
>Ga0131853_10022685_pt1 | contig 11352 bp, 12 predicted proteins | sample TergutLab28metaG_FD_92764 | JGI IMG/M metagenome (GOLD analysis project Ga0131853, IMG submission 92764) | Labiotermes labralis P1 segment gut microbial communities from Petit-Saut dam, French Guiana - Lab288 P1 (version 2) (version 2) | ecosystem: Host-associated > Arthropoda: Insects >...
CGAGTGGCCGTGGTGAATTGGACATGCCCCCTACAGCTCCCCGGGCCCCGCGCGATCTTTTTTTTTTCCTGTGATTCACGACGGGCGCATTTTGCGGGGGGGGGGGGGAGGTTACTGAACATGAAATGTGTGTTTTGATTTTCTCTACAGCTTTTTTTTCTGAAACATTTCTCATTCTAAGAAGAAATGAGCGAGATATGATTTAAAAAAAATCTTTACTGTCATTCTTCACAGATTTTAACGAAACTTGGATTTTCTCAACAAATTTTCGAAAAATATGCACACATCAAATTTCATGAAAATACGGCCGGTGGGAGACGAGCTGTTCCGTGCAGACGGACGGACATTACGAGGCTAAGAGCCGTTTTTCGCAAATTTGCGAACGCGCCTGAAACGCAACAAACACTGCAACAAGCATGTTGTGCTGCCAAGTCTCAACATCCCAAAAATTTGTATCCGGCATTAGAGCTTCACATTTCTAATCGTGAGGTGTCCCATTCGAATCTCGGCAGGAACACCAAGTACCCTGCGGCGTGTCGTGGTCTGCTTCAGTCCACAGTCAAATGCTAAGAGAGTATCTGAAATGGGGCCAAGATCGCTTTGTTTCACACCTTTTCGAATTCATTATTCACTGAACATCCTGTCATCTGACACTGCACGTTCAGCTACTGAAAGCGTCGTTAAATAGGCTACAGATAAATGAGCGTGACACAAGACTCTGTAATGTTTGCTTATATCAATATTCACATGCATGTCGAAATGTCGAATTAAAATGGTGGCCATAAGTTTGTGCATGCTAACTGTAATGCTCCTCCAACCCAAAGCGCAACACGAACAAAGAAAATTCAATGGCGAGTTATTTCCTCACGCCTCGAATAGAAATGCTTAAAACACTGTTCGTCTGGTTACGGTACTGCAGATATAGCAACTGAGTATCTGTTGACTGCAAATTTTTGACACAGTTCTTCACCATCATCGTCCCCACGCTCTCCAGAATTTAGGCCTCATGCTCCCTTCCGGTCTCAGGAACAACATTCCAGAATCCTCTTTAAGGGACGTCCTACTTGAAAGGCTCAACATACAAAGTATTCACAAAATTTTGAAATAAACCATGGCACAGTAACTATTATTCTCTGCTCTTCGTCTTCACGTCCTATTACTGTACCCATCACTTCAAAAGTATAAACGCATATCACCGCAAACAGAACTGCGATGGTTCCGCAATATCACACGATGGTTATGAACCCCGGTTGTGACAAATCTGATATCTCGATCTTGAGCAACTTAGATTGCACTGTTGTACATTACAACTTTCTATAATTCTTGTACGGCCAGATGAGTGCTTAATGCTAAAAAGCCGGAAACCTCTATTGCTGAATCTATAACAAAATATAAGCCTAGGCTGTGTTATACGGATATATTCGGTGTTTTTTTTTAAAATACAGTAGGGTCTCGTTTTGCGACGGTTCGTTTTAAGGCGATTCACTTTTACGACCCTTGTCCAGTCTGACCGAGCACTCCCGACTTGCGGTGTATCACTGTCGCAACTCAAGCGTCCTTTCTCTACTCAGTGCGCTTCCAGCTCTTCTCCGGTGTGCACGTGTTTCTTCTTTTTCTATTTTAGTCCAGTTAATTTTTCCACTCATGACGTCCACCAAAAAGACAGAAAAGAAGAAAAAATCAAAACAGTTGACGTTACATCCTTTCTTGATGTCTTCTGAACCACGGCCTGGGCCTTCTTCAGCAAAATAAAAGGTGATTTGATTGCTATTTTTTTTCCAATTATCTGTGCAATTTTCTATATACATAATTCATTAAATTAAACTGTATGTCATAATGTAAAGAAATGTTGTAAAATATAAAATTATTTGACTAATTTGTTTGGTCCATGAACCATCTCAATTTAAACCATTTAAATAGTACTCGTTTTACGACGATTCGATTTACAACCAAATATTCGAGAACGTAATCCCGTCGCAAAAAGAGACCCTACTGCAATACGCTATGTACAAGATGGGTACAGAGGCTGGATATTGCAAAACAAGCGGTGTCAACGTTGGCAGCCTGCTGCACAATATGACTCATCCAGTAAATGGCACGGTTATTAAGTATTACGACCACAGAATAGAACAGTGGTATAATGATACATGCTTCGTGGAAATTGAAGCACCACGTGTCTATGTAAGGCTCGCTAAGCGTGACGTAGGGCTACACAAACTTACAGAATAACAACTTGGATATGAATACAAAAGCAACAAATGCATATGAACATACGATAATATTATTTCAATACGTTCGTAAGCATGTGTTGGTTTTGTCTTCATACCGAATCGTGGTCATGGATTATTTAGAAAACAGTAACTTCCTTCAAGTCAACTGGACTGCGAAGTACAGGCTAGTATGTTACTGCCGTCTTCGAGAGACCCAGTCACTTTGTGAGAACTGCGCTCTTCTGGACTATTACGAAACGAGTAGTTGTAATTCCTTGCGACGTTTCGGGACAACATATCGTATCCATCTTCAGGGGTAAAGAATCCAATATGGGACCGATAGATCGTCCCGAAACGTCTGAAGTAAGGAATTACCACTCTACGTTAAGTAGTAACCCAGAAGAGCGCGGTTCTCATCCACTTCGCGGCGGAAGCCTGAAATCACGTCAAGTAATTTTGTGTTTTAACCTACAAGAAAAGTATCGCAGTGCAGAACATTCGTTCTCAGAGACTGGACTGGAGCCCTGTGGACATGATGTGTAAACGAATGATTGTTAATACACGTTGTCCATTGCCAGAATAATAGGAACGATACTGTACTGCATCACTTTGTTCATTTGTAACTGATTAAAACTATTATAGGCAGAGAATTTGCATTATATGACGCTAAGTAAACGCCAAGCAGTGTCGGTTACAGGCATGGCCGAAGTGCCATAATTTGAAAACACAGTACTGTTTAGCGACTGCTGTAACTTGTAACTTCAGAGTGGACCTGAGAGCAGAAATACTGCTGACCTGATCAACTATGGCCATAACTTCGTTTAGCTGGCGGACTGTAACGACTTCCTGTGTTCAGCGGTTTTGACTTTTGTTGTTGTCGTTTGTGTTGGTGGTAGCAGCAGTAGTAGTATAGTAGTAGTAGTAGTAGTAGTAGTATTGGTGGTGGTTGTAACAATAAATGCATATTATTACACCAGGACCATCCGTGCGTAATACGTACCATTGGGCTTCAATTAAACTGTGTTCCCCCATCAATACTACCCACAGGCACTAATTTTAAATCTAGCCCCATGACATTAATGTTTTAGTGCTCTATTTTAACTTTTTTTAAAGATTAATATTCAACTAGATTACATTCGCCGCGCAGTAAACACTCCGTCCCTGTTATAACAAGCAATCAGTTAATGTTCTATAGCCGTGATTCCTAAAGTGTGCTACGCGGATACCAATGGACCCGCGACCAGTTCCCAGGGGATCCGTGGATACACTTCTGTAATTGCTACTTTGAAGTTTACTAATTTTTTAATTAAAGAAATATTTTGATAAAAATAATCGCGGAAGTTCTTTGATTGGCGATGTGTTTATTTCGTATGGCCGTTAGAATATCTAATTAAGAAACCCTCTGTACCCACGAAGCGAGCGACAATCATTTTAATTAAGGTCAAATCATGCAATGCGTTGTTGCGTATGCTACTGGTATGTACAGGTAGCTATCTGAAGTCATTTTTAAGATATAAATATTCAACTTTGGATACCTATCACCTGGTCACCCTATATTTAGGTGAGCAGGTATGTGAGGATCCTTGGCTATTTTTCGAAGCCAAAAGGGGTCCGCGAGCAAACATGATTGGGAAACAATGTTCTATACGAAAACAATCAATGTTCTTTCTGAAAGCCACACAAAACACGCAAATTCACTGTATGGGCAAAACGCAGAATATTTTCATGTGAAACCGAATGGTATATAAAGTAACCACTGGGCTTCAAAGGGCGAACAGTAGAACTCACCAAGTACACCCCCTGCCAATGGATATACAGGTACAACTTCACTGTTGCAGCAAGTTGGTCGTGATAGCACACGACATTCTGCAAATGTACTTCACAGGTAAAAAAAAAAAAACCTCGGGGTGAATTTTTCTGCACATTACTGCAACGAAGCAGAATATAGGGAAAATCACGCTTCGGCATTTGAAATTAGTATCGCTTGTAACTGAGCATGTCGAACCGGAGTTCTAACGCACTTCGAACACTACCGTGAGGGCAAGGTTTCCGCAAACCATGATCCTGCATATCCCGCCAGCAGGCAATCGCCCGATGGAACGTAGGGCATGCGGCGGGCGACTAGGTCATGGTCTCACGTCATCGTACCGCTGTGGGGGCCAGAGCTCGTGCCCTGCCGGACAGGCTGTCGGAGTCAGACCGAACGAATGCGTCAGTACCATCGCCACCGCCTTCGCGGAAGGAATGGCACGCCCGGCTACGCACTCGGAGACCGAGCGCGTCTACCGCCTCTCTGTCTCGCTCGCTCACTCTTCACCGCGCTGCCGACGTAAACAAACTCCACTGGCCTATCAGGTAGAACTAGATCAGCCGGCAGCAGCAGACACCTGTTCTGCCCGGCGGTCCGCAATGGACCTCGGGTCTTACAGCCTCCCTATACATGACACGACGTGCGGTGTGCTACTCCATTCTCACATTTGCAGGGTCTGCAGTAGATTCAATGTCTCTTAATCCCCCACCCCAGCCCTTTTTTTTTGTCAGTTTCTTGTTTCTCTTCTACTTCAAGAACAGCCAGGTTTTCTCCGTTCCAACACTCACTTCTGTAACATTTTAAATATCTTAAATCGGGCTGCGCGTTCAATTTTGTAGCATCTTAGAATCAATTAAAAAAATTATATAGCGTGCAATACTGCCAAGGACAGCAATGGAAATCGCCACGAGCGTAACATTAGTCATGAGGCAGTAAATACAAAAAAACAGCAGAAAATTCCGCAAGGATTCACACGTTTTTCCTTTGTTTGAAATACAGTCGAACCCGGTTATAACGACATTAGTTTATACGACACTCCGCATATAACGTCAGATATCATGTGGCACCAATTAATTCCTCACTGTTAAACATAACGTTACACTCCTCGGCCAGAACGACGCTCGATTATAACGACACAAAATATCCAATTTCTTTCACGACGTTGTAGCCGAGTTCGACTGTACAAACTGATGGGGCTTGAATGCCGATAAGAACAAGTAGATGTGAGATATTAACTGATGCTATGGGATGAATATCGCCCAGAGATCATTGTTACACTCGTGCTCATTGTCGTCTTGAAAAAAAAAAATTCTTACAACCACTACGCGGAAATGGGAGTCAGAGGGTGAAGGTAACGTTGGCACTGTCATTCGTGAAATGCTGCAATACAAGTGAACCTGGCGGCAACTCATGTGCCAGTTCTGATCACGATCGTGATTCAAGGAATCTGCGAACTGGACACGTGACGACGGTGAAGAGAGAGATTTAAAAAAAAAATCAGCTTTGTGATGATTTGCGGTTGTTAAACTGGTAATTCTTATTGTAATATCATATTTCTACCTTGACAGCCTACTAACAAATCATGGGAGGAGGGGGTATTACAGTCGATGGCGTCAAATAATGAGCAAATGCGGTACGTGATATGATCACGTGTTTCAAAATCGGTTACTTTTGCATTCCATAAGTATCTGACAGGTGTTATACTTATATGCAGTTTCCAATTTAATTAACATTTATTTCCATCTGTCATATTCATGGCATGCATCCAATATTTTCTGTCATATTATATTCTGTCTCGGTGAACTTACTCCCTTGGCAACGATCTAATAAATGTACAGCTTATGTTCTCACCCCTCTTCCTCGTGGTCCAGGTTGCCAGGTCTACTATAAATATTCTAACATCTTATGACATTCACTGCAACCGCTTCACAAACATCTTCCCTGAACATCCTTGTACGTAGTATCATCTCGTTACAAAATCCTTAATTATGAAGGATCAATCACCAGCACCACACTGAACAGCCACAAGGCCAGGGGTGCACAAATTCCGGGCGTCAGTTCGCCTTGGCAACTAAATTAAATATGGAGACGCCTAAATTTGTGTCCCCTCAGCCTGAAACTTGCATTATGTTACGCTTCTGGAGCCCACAATTTTGAGGTGTCTCACAGATTTTTGGAAAATCTGTGCACCCTTGCAGTACGCACTACTGAGCTAGTGCACACCAATTCCTATCTCCATAAATCGCAATACACACGTATTCGACAGAACATAATGCCCCACTCCTTGGTATTGCTCAGTTACAATAACTTACACATCAACAACACAACTAATTAATGACAGGGCCATAATCTGGGAAGCCGCTAAACGATACCCATCCGTCCCCAACAAAAGAAATATTCTTACTTCCTTCTGGGTAAAATTTAAGGCGTAAAAGTTATTCGTTTGCCGACCTTATTACTAGCATTGCAAGTGCTCTTAAGGGGCGATAAACCAGTTTCAGCAACTGTATAATTATATCAAGGAATTACAAATATTTTTGCGCGGGGTATGACGCATGTGTCAATGCCTGTAAAGGTAACTGTCGCTAAACATATAACGGAAAATGTCTGTCAGAATGTATTCTACAGACATTCCATTTAATCACGCCCATATGAACTTACGATAATAAGATCGGTGTCTGCACGTTACCGTCACCGCCCTCATCGTACCATCCTTGGAACGTGACAATGTTTCCCAGTCCATGTGCGATTATGCGCCTTAGCAGCGCGCGGAAGGTTTTCGGCGAGCGGTTCATGCCACGCGGATTCCAAGACACTCAGATCTTCATATGTTCTTTACGTGTGTGTGTGTGGGGGGGGGGGGGCTCAAAACAATCCACATTCTTTGCAAGGCGTCGAAGATAACTCTCGAAAAGGAACAGCTAATATATTTCGTAGTGCGTGGAGAAATATTTTCAGGTGTGAGGTCAGACTAGGAGCTTTCAGCTCGGCAATTCGAGACTCTTCTACGAAAATAACAGGTAAGCTGAACTGCAGGGGGGAAATGGACTCGAAATTTACGCTTATGCAGGCGTCGTATGCGACAGAGTTTCCGGCAACAACTGCCACGCTCAAGGACGAGATAAAGTGGACACCCTGTAGTTCCAGCGTTACCATGACAGTGTCAACGGACGTGTAAAAGGTAAGGCTAAAGCAGTCCCGTTACAGGCCGGGAGTGGCCCAGAGGGTTCCAGGAAGTTTAGGTTCCCAGATTTCATGTCAACGGCACAGGATGGTGGTAAGGTTGTCAGCCTTACGCACCGGCCGCCTTTACCCCCAGGAAATGCTCCTGGTACTCATTTCTGTTAGAGGCTGAGTCGACCCCAGGGCCATAGTGCGACCGGAAGGATTATGTCAATGAATAATCCCAATGAAACCAGCGACCTTCCGATTTGTAGCACAGCACCTTAACCACTGATTACAGGTAAAGTAAAAAAATAAATCAGTCCCGTTACAGGCCCGGAGTGGCCCAGAGGGTTCTAGGAAGTTAAGGTTCCCAGATTTCATGACAACGGCACAGGATGGTGGCAAAGTTGTCAGCCTTAAGCACCAGCCGCCTTTACCCCCAGGAAATGCTCCTGGTACTCATTTCTGTTAGAGGCTGAGTCGACCCCAGGGCCATAGTGCGATCAGAAGGAATTTATGTCAATGAAGAATCCAGTGACACCAGCTGGGATCGAACCAGCGACCTTACGATTTGTAGCACAGCACCTTAACCACTGTGCCACCGCGGTCCCCCGTCAACGGTCGTGTACCAAAAGCAAATCGAAGAACAACGGGCATGTAAAGAAAAGGCAAGACCCTTCAATATTACACGACCTCTGTCGATGGAAAATTCTGAAGTGCCTCACTGGAAAAGACTGTATTATATCTATATTTAGGGAGGGTTTCTGGGAAGACACTGACGGTGCCCTCATGCCTACAGGCAAAACACACAAATCACACAAGAGGGGAGGAGTCAACACATATGAACAACTTATCGGCTTGCAACCTGAGAGATACACTGCGTTTATTACTTGCAGCAGGGGGAAAAAAAAAATATATATATATATATATTTGTAAATATTTGTAAAATGGTGAATACCTAAACACCGTTTTAATAATTTTACATAGTTTAATTTTTATTACACAATTTGTATAACACATTTTACGAGACAAATGATCCAATTTTATGTATCCCACTTCTGTAAACACAATTTGCACGTCGCACCCTTTGAGACAAACGATTTAATTTTATGTATTTCCATGGATGTAGACCCGATGGGATCCCAAAGTGTGCACAGCATCTTGTGACTCAATTGACAAAAACAGGCCTGAAGATGACTAATCTATAGTCGAAACATATAGCCTATGTAATTACCTTGAGTAATAAAGTAGTTGTGCTGACGTACATCATTTAGTATTATATTATTGGAAAAAAATGACTGATCAGGGAATACCGAAACGTATTATTATTACTGTTCCGGCGTAGCTCAGTATAACATAAAATTTGGATTCGATTTTCGTCACAGGCAGAGACTATGATCTGTCGTCGTCACTGCAGTGCACGAGAAGATAGGACCATTCATGCTTTGCGAAATAGCGTACACTTACAAAAACAAGAATAGGTTGTTTAGGTTCATGACGATAACATATCAAAACATGCAACGTCTCGTGTGGGATCATAAAGCGGAGTTTGGAAACAGGATTTAATTGCTTCGTATCACCACCGTCACTGATGTGAATAATTCAAACAGCTGAAGAATAAAATCCAACTAGATGTCACTTATTACTTTATTATGCTTATGTTAGGCTCAACATGTTTCGGGCCCCATTATGTCCATCATAAGGAGCTCACGAGGACAGCGTTGGTTACCACATAGGCCGTCTCGTTCTCCAGTTGCTGCTGGTTGGGAGTTAAGTGTAGGTAGGATGGATGAGTGTCCAGACCGACTCGTGTTACAGCCTTCGGTCCGGACACTCATCCATCCCGCCTGCACTTAACTTCCAACCAGCAGCAACTCAAGAACCAGACGGCCTATGTGGTAACCAACGTTATCGTCGTGAGCTCCTGATGATGGGCATAATGGTGCCCGAAACATGTTGAGCCTAACGTAAGCATAATAAAGTAATAAGTGACATCTAGTTGGATTTTATTCTTCAGTTATCAAGACGATGCACGGTCCAATACATATCAAATTCAAACAGCTGTTCGTACACAGTGTAACTGTCTGCGGTCGTCGCACTCCAAGCTATTACACAAATCTGTACAACAGGAATACAACGAATCCCCATGATAAAATTAAAGACTGGTGCCAGTTCGTTCCAACTCCGAACAGGCTGCGGGTCAAAACCGAAATCCAGCTTGACATTTCGGGCCGCGCCATTCTAATGTCAAATTCCCTCGCCCCCCTTTTTTTTTTATCTGTAAAATTTTAAACGCAGAAACACGCAAATATATAAAATACTCCTTGCGTCTAATTTCGCGGGATGCCATGGATATATCAGGCAATAAAAATGACAGTAAAATTTTATATCAGAAGGTGAACAACATCATAAAGCTCTGAGTGACGCGCGTTTTGGGCGCGTTCGCAAATCTGCGAAACGCGACTATCAGCTTCATTTTGTCTGTCGATCCGCCCGACCGCATGGAGAAACTCGGCTCCCACTGGACGGATTTTCACGACATTTAATACTAGAGGGGGGTTTTTGCGGAAAATCCGCTGAGGAAATCTTAGTTTCATTAAAATGTGACACGAATACCGGCTACTTTACATGAAGACCAATATACATGTTCGATTATATCTCGGTCAGTTTCTTCTTAGAATGAGAAATGTTTCAACAAAAGTTGTAGCGACAAACAAACACACAAAGTTTACTTTAATTTTTTGCCCCCAAATTCGTGCCGTTTATGATAACAACACGGAAAGGTATCCTAAAGACTGACAGGAAACAGTTGACAAAACAGCGCATGTGCTGCGTGCTAGATAACTAAGGCTACAGAGCCCCCCCCCCCACACCTCCCACATACGCAGGATATTTAATAATTATTGCTTTTCCACAGTAACAATGGTTACGCGAACAAGCGTCTACGTTACGTTTATGATTACAATGCATATTTGTTCAGGACCGCATTAGGCAATCAGCTCCTCTAGTCAGTCACTTGTGTACCGGATTAGAGCCAAAAAAGCGTTTCACGATTACAAACAAGCCCAAGAAAGCAGCACAGAGCCCACTCAAACGACCTGTAAATTTATCCATCAGTAAACGAACATCCAGCAGCATAGCTATTCCCATACACACATACTAGTACAACGAGCATGCTTTCATTCACCACACCAAACAATAATCAGGCCTGCACCAGCACGTACTAACCTTCCGGTACAGTCACAAGAACAAACTTCACATCACGTATAGTACAATACCGAAAAGATGTAGCCTGAGAGACGTATAAGTTTCTTTTGACGTTTAAACTATCAACTGAACAGAAGTTCCGTTCGAATGACCACAGTCAAATACGGAAATAAATCAAGATTAATTAAAACTACCCAATCACACACTTACATTTATACAACGCCCCCTCCCCTTGGGTCTTAAACTGTATTTTTTTGTGTTTCCACTCTTCACCAGCTGTATTATCGACAATGCCACTGTATAACAAGTTCACACCGGTTAAGCCATTCAGCCGTAACAATAAAGGCTGAATGTTCACAGAAAAAAATAACTGCACCATTTATCATAAGTTACGTAACAGTACCGATAAGCATCTGAAGGATAAACACGAACTGCGACACGTCATTCCACCCACGCCCGTCAAAATGCCAATTTCAGCGCACTCGTGTCAATATTTTCCATATTTCATGAGACAACTTACTGCATGCAGTAACGAACCAATTACACGACCGGTAAGGGTAACAACCACCAACCCGGCGGTAACAGGTGGAACGCCTCTAGCAAGGACCAGCTGCATGCAGCACAGGCCTTCCTGAGAACCTAACAGCCCCCCCCCCTCCCCCGTCCCTACTGTAAAGAAATTCTCCGCGTTTCATAAAACCCTGAAGTTCTTTGCCGTGTTCACTGCGACCTGCCACTGATTCCTGAGTTAGATAAAAGCGGTCAACGCCCTCCCATTTCTTTCAGATACATTTTTAATAATATACTCAACTATACGTGTAGATCTTCCATGTGGTCTCTTTCCTTCAGGTTTTCCCAACAAATTCCTAAATGCATTTTGTCCCCCCCCCCCCCCCCCCCCCCCCCCCCCCCCCCCCCCCCCCCCCCCCCCCCCCCCCCCCCACCCCCCCCCCCCCCCCA
>Ga0131853_10022686_pt1 | contig 11351 bp, 3 predicted proteins | sample TergutLab28metaG_FD_92764 | JGI IMG/M metagenome (GOLD analysis project Ga0131853, IMG submission 92764) | Labiotermes labralis P1 segment gut microbial communities from Petit-Saut dam, French Guiana - Lab288 P1 (version 2) (version 2) | ecosystem: Host-associated > Arthropoda: Insects >...
AGCAACTGAAATGGGGAGGAGCTCCGTCTTGCATAAAAATAACCCTACTTACAATTTCTTGTTCGAAGGTTTAACGTGTAAATCCGTCTAGTACTTTTTAAGTTATAGCGGTTTCAAATCCCGCCCATCTTTTTCGATGACCCTGTAGAATTGTGCACCGCAGTTCACTTCATACACGTGACATACCAAAACCGACGTCGTTACGCCCGCTTTTATCATCACAGGCTCCTTTCAATAATTTTGAACCCGAGGTCGATCCCAGCGTTAGTCCGTGTCCGATTTTTGACAAAGAAGCACTCGGACAGCTTCATTTTGCCCCAGATACGATTTCGGAGCCTTCCTGTTACAACCCCACCAACGTGTGGCCGTACGAGACGGGCTTAGGTTAGACGCCAAGCTAGCCCCCCCCCCTCTCTCTCTTCCCCCCTCTCCCACCACCCTCCCCATTGTTACAAAATGCCTCTCTGTAACCAAAACAGGAGTTGTGGGGCTATAACAGAAAAGATTCAGGCTTTCCTCTGTCCATGTCACTTCACCATCGCTCCATACTCATACTTAAATCCTGTACCACCGACGACAACGCCCACGCGCAAGTGACGCAAGCACCTTGCTTGTAAAAGGACAACATTCAGACAGTTTACATGCACCAGAGGCTCAATGTGAACAGCGTTTTATAGTATAATCTAAAGACGTCTGTAACGTAACTGGGTCAGTAACACCGCGGGTCGGAGGGCAAAAATCGATCATGGGTATTAGAAACCATTTCGGAAGGAGTCAAGTTAGAAAAAGGGGGAAGATTGGTTTGGTTCCAGTTTTCAGGAGAATATATTAGACGGCATACGCAATCCCTATGCCCACAACTGAAACTAAGTACTGGTTTGTTGGATGGACAGAAATAAGAAGAAGCCATCATGTAAGACGGGTGGGTGGGGGGGGGGGATATTTAATTCCGCTAAGGCACGGATTTTGCCTAAATTGCCCCCCGAAGTGCCACTCACAATGCTGGTCTAACTGGCCACCCCTTGCTACGTAACTTCAGAAACTGATGGTGTTGTTAAATAAGACGCTTCTCTCTCATTGCTTATTCTGCATGAGTTCATCGTCCCAACGGCGAACGCCGCTGGGTGTGGCGATGTAACACACATTCGGCAACAGACTGTACTTCTAAAGCCATCGGAAACAACGTACAAAGCTAGTGTGCGGGTCTGCATACTGATAACGCCAGCCATAATGACTGTCCAGCCAAATCTTTGTTCTGACGTCACTCTACCTTCAAGCGTTCCGATACCACGGGCGAGGAAATGGCTAAAATATACACGATACTAGCCGGTGAAAGGGCGCTACCATTAAAGCGGCTGAGTAAGTACCATAAAAGGAGAAATTTTTTTTTTTCGGTAGCCAGATGAAACTATAGTGAAAACTGCCTACAACGCAACGCAAGGGACCCAATTATTTCCGTATCAAGAAGGTTACGTTTAATACATGTACTTGAAATGTGAATATTCGGGTCTGTAAACTTTTACGCTAAAGACAGGGTTTCGTTACGCCAAGGTTCCGTTTAAGACGGGTTTCAATGTACGCATTTTAGAGTGATCGCCAGCCTCTTCGGCCTCCGGTAAGAACTCTGCAGTTCACAATTGAAATTAATTGTCATGTACTTTGAACTGTACGGTCGTCAAAGATACACAAGTTGGCATAAAATAATTCAGCTCAGCAATTATAAATTAATGCATTCGCACAGTTATTGAACTAGGACAAGGGCCGTGTGCGGTTTGCGGGCCGCAGTGGCAATCATTTTTATACCGCACATCTGCGCAAATGGCGTGCCATCCATAGACCAACTTCTTTGTTAGCCGGCAAACGAAACGTGAAAAATATAATCGATTGACTGAATCGATCCTCGCTAATATTTCATGACCAACTCTGTGGGCTCCCCTACCAAACGAATATAATATTCATGGATGGTATTTCACGTCAAATGTTAGAAAGTAAACTTTATTTTAGATATCCCGTTGTGATACTTTGTCACTAAATAACCTCGGAAGAAAATCGAAAACCACGAGTATTTGGATAAGCACTGATAAATACATTCCACAGTTACTGTCACCACAGGCAAAACAGAAGTCCACTGCAGACACAAACAAAGCCCAATCTGCAGTCTGTTCGACTCAATATCCCCTTACGATAAATTGTAAGGTTAACTTTCAATATCTAGCTAAAAACAGCCACAATATTTAAGTACAGAATGATTTTGTGGTGGACTTGGAGTTTTTTTTTTTCTGTAGGAGCGTTTGAGATTTTAATTAACGTTACACAGTATACGTCAGCACAATCTTTATTTTTATTCTTAAGTAAGGCTACATGTTTCGACTAAAAATTAGTCATCTTCAGGCCCTTACAACATTTTCGTTACCAGATGCTTTGCCCACTTTGGGATCCCATAGTGTTTACAATTGTGGAATACATCGAGTTAAAACTTTCTAAAAAGGTAAATAACACACTTTATAAACAAAATCAAAACCTTTTTAGGAAGTTTTAACTCGATGTATTCCACAATTGTAAACACTGTGGGATCCCAAAGTGGGCAGAGCATCTGGTAACGAAAATGTTGTAAGGGCCTGAAGATGACTAATTTTTAGTCGAAACATGTAGCCTTGCTTAAGAATAAAAAAGATTGTGCTGACGTATACTGTGTAACGTTAATGGAATTACAAGCACTTCGTGATGCCTTCATTCAGAATGTTTGAGATTTTGTTTTCGTAACACACAATCGCACTGGTTTATACCGTCATGAAAGGGACTGGATATTCTATGTCGTTATAAAGGAGTGTCGTTATAACCGAGGAGTATAACGTTATGGTTAACAGTATGGAGGTAATGGGTACCACAGAATATTTTGAGGCTAAAGACGAGATGCTGCATAAACCGGTGTCGTCATAACCGGGTTCGACTGTATTTACGAAAACAGCTCTGCGTCACACATCTCGACAATCGAATGAATATAGATCGACTTTTGCTTTTACAAGCAGGGTAAGCAGATAAATGTGACGTGTTGAAGAATTAAAAGAATTTTCAAACGCAGAGTATTTATATAACACGAAAGCGATAAGCTATTCGCGAATTTTCATAGCGACGGTTTTCATAAATAGATGAAAGTGAAAATGATATTAAAACAACGCGAATTAAATCAAAACAAGACAGGCAATGCACGTGCAACCAATGTTGCTGATGTGCGTCATCCCTGTTGTGTTAGTACAACAGTAAGAAGCTTGGTGTATTAATACTTACAGTCGAACACAACTATATTTGCCTCTAGTATTACAGGAGGGTTATAACGACATGTTTCGGCCCTATATGTGGGCCGTATTCAGGTTATAACTCAGTGCAAACACACATCTCTTTGAATAACTATTCAAACATGTTGATGCGAACACCACACACACCACATACAGTTGATACAGAACAATACTAAGGTTACGACGGTCTATTGTACTTTAGTGTCTTAGCAAGCTAACTCCTGGGCATGCCCTATATTGCAATCATGTTTGTACTTATACTATATCCCTAGCATAAGAGTAGTACCCACTTTGAAAATAAGGGCACTACAAGCTACTAATGGTAGTCCGCCTGATAAAACCCAGGACCATGGTACCCACTGGTATAATGAGATCTCGAACCGCTCCCCTCCCCCATAACTCCCCAAGAACGCTCCACGCATTCCTGTATAACTGATCCGAAAGTCCAGTCACAACCTGAAGACGGCCCACATATAGGGCCGAAACATGTCGTTATAATCCTCCCGTAATACTAGAGGCAAATATAGTTGTGTTCGACTGTAAGTATTAATACACCAAGCTCCTAACAATGTTGCAGTGGGAAAGCAATGAGTATTACGCAGTTTGAGTGTATGCGTTTGTAGCCTTAGGTATCCAGCACGCAATGCGCATGCACCATATTGTCATCTGTGGCCTGCCCCGCTCTAAAATATTTTTCCACATTATCTCATAAACAGCACGATTTAAAAAAAAATAAAGTTACTGAAGACAAACGGTGTGTTTTAATTTTCTCTACGTTTGTCTGAAACATTTTTCATTCTCAGCAGAAATGAGCGACGTGTGATAAAAAATACATATTTGTCTTCATATAAAGTACCCTTTCTTCTTGTCCGATTTTAATGAAACTTCAATTTTTTTGACAGTTTTTCGAAAAATCCCCCAATACAAAACTTCATGAAAATCCGTCCAGTGTGAGCCGAGTTGTTCCATACGGAAGGACGGACATGACGAAGCTAAGAGTAGCTTTTCACTGTTTTGCGAACACGCCTAAAAACCAGGGCACAGAAAGTGCACTTTAAGCGGCCTACCTCAAAACTCAGCCAACATAACAATGACCGACGGACATGACATGACAGACGACTATGGGTGGCACACGTAAAGGGACAGCGAGTTCAGTCATGTCTGTCTGCCGGTATGTTGACGTACTGTACACCTCGGATCAACAGGACGCCGCCTCGATGCCTTCACTTTTACTTCGAGTCCCTGCGTGTTGCCCCGTTACATGACAATTCGTCGGATGGAACTGTCCGGAAGTCAGCTTGTCGGGTCGTTCTTTTGTTTTAGCATTCTGCAAATCCCAGGGAGGCAGCACAGTGGTGACACTGCTCCCGGGCGCGCTTCCCATTCGTGAGGGTTGCTGCAAAACACAAAATTGCCACAATTTCACTCTTTTCCACCTACTGTGAACTTGTATGCCCTCTGGTAACCCCGGTACAGCGCAAGTACTGACAAAAACTGAGGAGTTTGCAGATGACCTTGGCAGCTGTTCGCCTTGGGAAACGTCCAACGTTCATTATTTGTGAGCAGTTAACTGATATATTGTGGGCCGGGTAGCTCAGTAGGTATAGCGACTGAGCTACGGGCTGGAAGGTCCGGGGATAGAATCCCGGTGGGAGGCGAGATTTTCCGCACCTGTCCAGACCGGACCTGGGACCCACCCACCCTTCTGCACAATGGGCACCGGGTCTTTCCCGGGGGTAAAGAGCGGCCGGGGCGTGACGCTGACCCATCACCCCTTCTCGTGTCGTGGTCAAGAAAGAGTAAAGCTATACCTCTACTCCCCCTATAGGCCGTAGAGCCTGTACAGCGCCTGAGTGCCTCTACAAGGGCGCACTTTCTTTAATTAACTGATATATTCCCATTAAAAATACATTAGGCTGAGGTTCTGTCGCGTTTTATGCGTGAAGATAAAGCTGTTCTTTATTTAGTCTTCTAGGCGGTTAGAGCTGTGCATAAATTTTAATTTATGCTTCTTACAAACGGAACACCTAACAAATGGCGACCAGTATCAATGTCACGCAGTGATACAGACGCACGATTTTGACGGGATCTACGTTTTCCCCCGCCCGCTTACGCGAGCGTTAGGAGACTACCCACGCTGTGAAGGCCAACTGAATTCTCGTGAGTAATGATCTGTAGTTCTGCACTTAGTGCTGTTGCAGATTCACATACTTCATCGGTGTCGACCTTCTGACTAACGGATCAAAGGCAGTATTGAGAATTATGCTCCTAGCCCAATAAGAAATGCCTTTCATTTACAAATTCCAGTCGCTTAATGATGCGTAAATAGAAAATCGCTACCGAACCAGTAAGTATAACCGTGATACACAACAAATATCTGACAAACCATCATTAATTTGCTTGTATGTTTTTTCCCCTAGTATTGTTTGTTAATTTACTTCCCTTACTCACCTTAGTTTTATTCCGTCCTATACTACGAGTAGTTGTACTTCAGATACTGAACTGACAAATTATGGAATATCCAATTTGATGTATTATAATAATAAATATAATAACAAAGTGATTAGAGCAATGAACCCACTATAAGTATTGAAACTATAATTATATAAGATTGCACACTGTATATTTATAAGTTAAGTGTATATGTACATATAATTTCTACAGACATAAGATGATAACTTAGATCTAACCATATCACCTAGACATAGCATATAATAGCAGAACCCCCATGTACTCACACCGCCCATCCTACATAACACATGCGAGATCTCGTACCGACCTCACCTCTTACCTCCCCACTGTACACAACCCAAATAACTCGAGTATAGCTGCTTACTAAGTTTTTTTTTAAATTTTCTTAACCTGAAGATGGCCAATGTAAAGTGCCGAAACATGTAGTTCTTTATGTAGTAAATTCTATACATATCTCTACCATCATAAAGTTGTGTTAGACAAGTACATACACTCCAATCTAATTTGTTTGACAGACCATCTTCCACATCCTGATTATGGCTTAATTAAAGGGCCGAAATATACAGCTGCTTTTATGTTCTCTATATGAAAAATACGTTATGTTTAACGGATACTATTCGATTCTTTATGTGTTTGGGAACGTGTTGAGTCACGTTCAGTGAAATAATCGCTGATGAATACTACAGTAACTGCTGAACACAGCGCGAGTGCAAAATACACAGCTGTCTGATGTTTCAGTAAATGGTACAGTACATACAATTATTCCCGATAGTTCAGTCGGTGTAGCGACTGAATACGGGTTGGACGGTCTGGGAACGAATCCCTGTGGGGACGAGATTTTCCGCCCGTCCAGACTGACCATGGGGCCCACCCAACCTCCTGTAAAATGGGTACCGGGTTTTTCCCGGGGGTAAAGTGCCGCTGGGGCGTGCTGCTGACCACTCACCCCCTTCTAGTGCCGCAGTCATGGAAGAGTAGAGCTATACCTCTACCCACCCTCTGGGCAACACCGGACCTGTAACGGGAAAACTTTACCCTTTTACGTACAATTACTAAATCGCCTCAAGTGGATTCATTACGAAGTGTCTCCTGCTTAAAGCGAATCAGCACTAGTACAGCCAGAACACTAATCAGCCACAAAATGATAGTACTGAAATGGTGGTAACAATGTACTGAACATAAATTGTTTCTTTATCATGAAAAAGGCAAGGTAGAGTTATCATCGTGCATATCATGTGGGCGTATGGCGGGTGGAGGGTTGACTTCACTCACTAACCTCGGTATTAGGTGCTCTGATTCACGCCCCACCAAACTTACCCAACTTATTACGGAACCATTCAGTTTTTAGGTTGGCTGGGCCCTAGTACCAGTCGGGGCGCTGTGGAAAAAGAAGAGAGGCTTTTAACGTGAAAGTTTCCACGTGCTGCCAATACAGTTCATTTACGTGTTTAGAACGGTTCTCATAACCAGCAGAGACAATTTCCCCACACAACATTAACTGGTTGGTTTCAGGCGCGTTCGCAAAATTGCGAAAAGCGACTATTAGCGTCGTCACCTCCCTTCGTCCGTACGAACAACTCGGCTTCCTGCGAAAGAAATTTTCATGCAGCTTTATATTTAAAATTTGAATGTTTGTGAAGATCTGTCGACAAAATTCAAGCATCACTAAAATCTGACAAGAATAACGGGTACTTTACACAAGCCCTATATACGTTTATGATAATATCTCGCTCAATTCTTCTTAGAATGAGAAATGTTTCAGACAAACATTGTAGATTAAAAAATACACATTTCATGTTCAACAACTTTTTTCCCGAAAATGGTGCCGTTTATGAGACAGGTACAGCCAGAGAGGCCACAGGCGACAATATAATACGGCGCATGCGCTTTGCATGCTGGATAACACGAGTCTACAGACACACACACTCAGAATATGTAATACTTATTGCTTTTCCACAGCCACAAAGGTTACGCGAAAAGAGCCTCGGTGTCATGTTTATACGTAAATTGCGCGGCTTGTTGTAAGACTGGGTGCGTTTACTGCGTGGTACGAACCGAATCTTTGAATTCAATTGAGGTTATTCAGAGAACAGACCTTCAGATTCCGGAATTACTATTTGGGTTCCTTATGGCTACAACATGAAGTCTTACAAAGTGGAGAAGAGAGGGGATGTCACCAACACTACCGACGAACTAACTAACTTCTGAGTATTCTGCGAATGGAAGCAGCATGACTCCCCGAAACGCTGATATCCACCTACCCGACCAAACAATGTGACACACCAGAAAACTACCTAAATTGTGAAATCTAGACTCCGCGTAACTCCCAAATTTCATCGTGTACTAAGCGCGACCAGCAAATATGTTCCAATTAAAAAAATGGGTACAAAATTTAAAATAAGCTTAACACTGTACCTGGTACATTATGAACATGTGCTGAACCCACGGAAATGGAAAACAAACAATTCACGTTCTGTCTGGACTTTTAATTCGAAACCCGGGAAATGATAAGCGTATTCGTCAATAATATGACAAAACGACTGTGACAACCGACGAGTAAAAGAACGGCTCTTCAAATATGTAACTGGAAGTGCATTTCAAACCACTTATCTTGTACGAAAAATCGACTCATATGACCGGTATAAACAACGCTTAAAACAATGGATTTGTATTCATGAAACCATGTATAAACAATGTGCAGCTGAGGGCCACCTTCAAGTGCTTCCTAACAAGTTCACCTCGTAATACATGAATCTCGTATAAAAATGTATGGTGGGTGTGGTGGGTATGGTGGGTGTGGTGGGAGCACCATGTAATTGGGATTTATGTTTTTAAGATGGATGCGGAAAGGGGAGCTGAGGGCAGTAATTAGACTTCAGCGAGGGAGGAGCAACGAGATCATGGTACAAAGTACGTAATGAGGATATTCGTGACTTGTACTCAACACCACACACACTATCGGGGTAACACAACGGAGGGCGATAAAATGAGGGGCACATGTAGCAATCAAGGGATAATAAGCATACAAAGTTCTGGAAAGACACCACCTGGGAGACCAAGACGAGGAAGAGGTGATTAAATTGGGGGGTGCAGACTTGATTCATATGGGTCGGGACAGGGACAAGTGGAGGCCTCTTGTGGCGGAACTTTTGTGTTCCACAAAATGTTAGGAATTTCTTGACTGGATGAGCCAAATATTAGGTTCCCAAGAGGGAATATCTGTTAGGGAATTGGTTCGTTATGTCTGTATCACAGTGTTAAGTTTCGCCACGAAGTACCTCCTACAACACGCCATATGGAATTATTTACTTTGTCCTTTATCTTTAACCATAGCGACATGTGCACATCCAAAGGGTCAAATTTATACCAGCTGACAAGTCACTACGGCTGTCTCAGTTCAGGCACGCATCAACATCAATCATCGCCGAATTATTATTTTTTTTTAAAGAACATACTACAAAACAAAAACACTCTTACAAAAATAACAAAGATCTAAAAAATCGTATTTCGTAGTGTGGATTTTTTGTGTAACTAAGGAACTAACTAACGAACTGGAAGAAGAGTGTCGCCAACAAACCGCACTAACAGGCCACCACTACGTCCTGTCCTGAGCCACTTGAATCCAGTCCACACACGACCTTGAAACATAATACGTCAGCTTCCTAGTATTTCGTTAGTATTCTGCGATCTGAAACTGATATCCTGCGAAACATGACGTCAGTGGGCAACCCCTTGCCGTCTGATCACCACTGTGTCAAAGTTAAGGATACAGAAAGAATGTCTTAGTACCAAAACCAATCCTTGAACCTGTAAAGCCTAGTGGTAACTACACGCAGGCCTACCGCCACTTTTAACACCCAACATTCTGAATGTTGTCCAGACAATCATACAACATGTACAGGGCGTTTCATAATGTACTCCGGGATTACAAAAATTTATTACAAGAAAACCGCAAGACAAGTATTTACGGAAAAGTACAGACAGAGGGAAAAACTCAACCCCCCCCCCCTTCCCAGTAAGTTGTTTTTCATCGCAGTTCACATTTCTGGCGCTTGGCGATGCGAGTGTTATGTAGTGAGAAAATGGCCGCTCCGGGGGAGAAATCGTTTTGTGTGTTGGAATAACACACGAGTAAGTCTGTGGTTACCGTGCAACGTGCACTTCGTGCAAAGCACGCAAAGTACCATCGCCACGTGACTTCGCTGACCTAAAGGCACGGATCATTGCATCAGTGAAGAATATCGATGCACCCATGTTGACGCGTGTGTGGCAAGAACTTGAATATCGTATGGATGTGTAACGTGTCACTCATGGTGCACACATCGAACATCTCTAGTTGTCAAAAAAAAAACCTTTTTCAGTTTTCCCGTGGCTGTGAACAATTCCATTAAGGTAGGTCCTTAGGTTTTCTTGTTATAAATGTTTGTAATCACGGAGAACATTATGAAACGCCCTGTATGATGTTTAAAACAAGCATCCACTATTGCCGCAAACAGACAGTCCCTGATTTACGTAACAGTTACATTCCAGGAAGTTCAGCGCAAGTCGGAATTGAGTACATGCACCGCTGTCTTACTGAGCTCTAATTCCCGCGAAGAAAAACATTCGGCGCGCATTTCCAGGTTGTTCAATTGCTTTTAATCTTTTAAACCCGCACTCGACTGAAACTGTGTTAACTAGAAATTGCGTTAAGTCGTGTATCCGTACATGACTTAAAGTGGCGCCGACACGTTGATCTGCTTTACTGTAAGAAGGAGCCCTTCAAACAAACAGCCTGAAACGGTGAACTAAAAATCACATTTTACTTCACTCCTGAAAACAAAATCCGAACGATCAAGTTGGTTTTTATTTTCAAATACTGCTACGCAACTGTACAGGTTCATATGATACCCTCTTGCACGACCTGTTTTGAAGCCCGTCCATGCAGCGTAGCTCAGCCGTGTCAATCTCACTTTAATATCGCCACCGCGATAAAAGTTAGCTTCGTGAATCTTTATCTTTATCGTTGCACCGTGCATTTTGTAGATTCATTTAATTAACACACCAACTAATGCACACATATATTACTTAAAATTCTAAAACTTTTACATTAACACTTAAAACGCTCCTACATGTTTCTATCATAAGATCATCCTCAGGAAGCATACACTGTTCCTTGCTAAAGTTAAAGTTTAAAAACACTTAGTGATTAACTTCGTTCTTGGTTCTGTGGCAGCATGTCGTATGTCGTGGGTGGGTCGTACGCTGTTGAGAATGAGCCTCATGAGGAACAGTGTATGTTACCTGATGATGATCTTATGATCGAAACATGTAGGTGCGTTTTGATGTAAAAGTTTTATAATTTTACGTAATATATAAAAAGTGGCAACAACATGTACAGAGGATGGACACAAACAGACTACCAAAACAAGCACCACAATATAAACCAAAAGGACGAAGGAACATAGGACGACCGAGGAAGAGATGGAGGGACCAACTTTATCTTGAGGATCAAGGAACAGGAAACACGCCTAACCCTTCAGGAACATGATGATGATGATGATGATGATGATGATGACGTAATATATATATATATATATATAT
>Ga0131853_10022691_pt1 | contig 11350 bp, 4 predicted proteins | sample TergutLab28metaG_FD_92764 | JGI IMG/M metagenome (GOLD analysis project Ga0131853, IMG submission 92764) | Labiotermes labralis P1 segment gut microbial communities from Petit-Saut dam, French Guiana - Lab288 P1 (version 2) (version 2) | ecosystem: Host-associated > Arthropoda: Insects >...
CAGAGATGAAATACATGAGAAGAACAGCAGGATACACTTGGACAGATTACAGAACAAATGCACAAATTGCAAAGGAGTTAAAAATAACACCAATTTTGGACAAATTACTGGAATACAAGAGAAACTGGATACAACATGTAAATAGAATGCCTTGAAATAGATTACCCAGGGTAATGAAATACTACTCCCCAACTGGCAGAAGGAATCATTGTAGACCTTTGAAGAGACTTCTGGATACGTGAGACTGTAACGGGTCAAGAAGAGGCCCAACTCCATGAAAGATATATAATGATGATGACCAAATATTATTAGGATGATCAGAACAAGGAGGTGGATTTGGTCAGGTCATGTAGCATCCCACTACATTTACACAATTATTGAATATATGTTGTATTTGAGTTCCTTTGACATTGAACTGTTACACGACTTAGTCTCGCGTGCTGAGGGTGCAAATGCATGAAAATTTAATTCCACTTAACACCTGCCTTTGTATGTAGTGCTTAGGCAAGAAGCTTCACTGTTTCGTGAACGTCATTGTTTGTAGTTCGAACTCATCAATATTCTAATCTTAAAAATATACTTGTATTTTACTAAAGCTTCTGTTAAGTGAAATTGGGAGGTTGACTGCCTTCTGGCCATCTGAATTTAAAGAATGGGCTCTTGCTTTACCATTGTTTTTGTATTGTGTATTTTAATACAGTTCATGTAATGTTGCATTATGGACTGTGCTCCCTTATTCCCCAGGATTTAGGTGTAACTTCTCTTTTTTGAATGGAAGCATCACAATGTGTTTGTAACGTAATATAATATTAAATAATGTACGTCAGCACAATCACTTTATTACTCAAGGTAATTATAAGGCTACATGTTTCGACTATAGATTAGTCATCCTCAGACCTATTTTGTCAATTGTGTCACAAGATGCTGTGCACACTTTGGGATCCCATCGTGTTTACATCCATAGAATACATCAAATTAAATAATTTGTATCTAAGGGCGTGACATGCAAATTGGATCATTTGTCTCATAAAATGTATTATACAAGTTGTGTCTAAAAAGTTAAAATATGTAAACTTCTTAACTTTTTAGACACAATTTGTATAATACATTTTATGAGACAAATGATCCAATTTTATATATCCCACTGTTGTAAACACAATTTGGACATCACGCCCTTAGAGACAAACGATTTAATTTGATGTATTCCATGGATGTAAACATGATGGGATCCCAAGTGTGCATAGCATCTTGGGAAACAATTGACAAAATAGGCCTGAGGATGACTAATCTATAGTTGAAACATGTCGCCTTGTAATTACCTTGAGTAATAAAGTGATTGTGCTGACGTACACTATTTAATATTATATCTAACTTCTCTGTTCAGTATGGAAAAGAAACCAACTAGATGTCACTTTGTGTTATCTTTTATTTCTCCTTTACAAGTTGTTCAACATGTTTCGGGCAACCATGTGCCCTTCTTCAGGAGCTGACGACTGCGTAGTGTTATCACTACATGTTGGTATTGTGCCGTGGATGCAGGAAGGCTGTCAGAACCGATTAGCAGGTAGTGTGTCCATTGAGGAGTTCGTAGCACAATATAACACAAAGTGACATCTAGTTGGTTTCTTTTCTATACTGAATTACGATGCACAGTCAACCACACATCAGATTCTCTCTTCAGGTCTGCAGTACAGAACAATTAAATTTTATGAACTACAGTTTGTTCCTGAATGATTTTTAACTCTGTAGGATATTTGGAGTTTCCACAGCATTGACTATTAAGATATGGTTTTCTTAAATCTTGAGACACATGTTGGAAGACTGTAATCTTATTGTTACTGTTAACTCTTTCCGTGATGCAACTACCCTTTCTCAGGGGTTACAGTGAACCATGCATGGTGTTTCAGTTGTAGTTATACTCACAAACGAAAGTTTATTTATACAGAAACCATCATAGGGAAGATTCAGTGCCATTGCCAGATCTACCAGAAAATTTATTTACATCTAATATACATTGTACAGAGTTATTCAAAATGATTGTTGGGGTTTTAACAACTTGTCATACCCAATACACTTGAGATAGGAATATATGTATTTTTTTTATTTAATAGAACAACACTCCAAGTTTTTGTTACATACCGTACAGGTCCTCTATATGTGCACCTTTTGTGATTCTACAAACATCAACATGATAATCGAGTTCGTTTCAAACTGTTTGTAGCATGTCAGCGGTGATGGTTTCAATGGCGGTTCTGATTCGTACCTTCAGTTCCAGGATACTTGTGGGAAGAGGAACAACATAAATCTGTTCCTTGACGTAACCCCATAGAAAGAAACCACATGGAGTTGCATCTGGAGAACGAGGTGGCAAGTTGTTAAAACCCCAACAATCATTTCGAATAACCCTGTACTTTATTTTTGCATTATTATGCTCTTTTCTTCACAGAGATGACAGAACACAACCTGGAAGAGATGTGGCCAGTGAATATGTTGAGGGAATCAAATCAGACTCAAAGGTAAAAGTGCTGACATGTCGTCTTTAACAGTAGATCAATATTCCATGAAAGGAGGTTATGTTGCCTGTTATGAGACTCATAAGCAAATAATACACAATTAAGCACTTTCTTGCAGTTGTTATGAGCTACCAAGTAGCAGCTGGTAGATTACACATAAGTATTGAGTCACCAGTTAAATATATTGGTTCTGATGTACCGAGGTGCTGATAAGTCCTTAGCCTGACCAGGAAGGAAACAAGCTCAGAAGCATTTCAGGGATGTGCGTGATCTCAACAACATCGAGATGCGAGCTGTCATCAAGTTGTTTTCCCTGCAAGGCAAGGCGCCGAAGGAAATTCACGCCATTCTGACAGAAACATTAGCTTGCTTCCTTATTGGTCGGCCTAAGGACTTATTAGCACCCCTCTAATAGTTACCAAACAATTTAAAATATTTTTGGGGTCCTAATACACATTAAATGATGAAATAAGTAGATTGTTACAGACACTAACAGAAAATTTTGAACTTATTTTGCAGCTATCATGGCAAACAAATACATTAAAGTCTTCTCACATGATTAGCCATGTCATGATTGATCTGAAAACGAACATTCCTTGGATTTTCTTTGTCACCAAGATACTGGTTCTAATCTTAACAATCTTAATAGACCTATTTATGTATATTAATTGGTTATTTATGTTTCAGACAAATATTCCATCACATTCATTTTCTGCACATAAACAGAAGAAACAGGACGTAGTTGAACAGAAAGAATTCAGAAATAAGAAAAGCACTTTAGTCCAGAACTACACAAGAAAGAGACCTACAAAATTTGAAGAAAAACCATGCATTATTAACAGCCTTCCAAGTAGCAGTGATATTGAGAAAGAAATCCGTATTACGCAGGCTAGCCTCCGGGGTGGCCTCAGTGCAGCAAAAGGGGTGTCTGCTCTTTTGGAGACTATGGTTGGAAAAGAAGGCAAAGAAATTCAGGTCCACAATTCAGGATTTGAAATAGGGAATCTCAGTAATATTAATTTTCAGAGAAGACAACAATATACTCAGGTACCGGCTGATAATGACATGCATTTTGCTTCTCAATCTCGCAGTATTTCAACATCTGGAGATGCATCACAAAGAAAAGAAAATTACCCAATTGCTAACGTAACAAATCAAGCAGGTATGCCTGAAACAACTTTGACTTATGAGAAGCGTGATACTCGAACTACTATACCTTCAGATATGTCTGTTGGCACTAACCATTTGCATGAGTTCCAGTCAGAGGATCCTCATTCACATTCACATTCTTGTGGTTGCGAACATGTGGCATCACAGGTTAAAAAGTGGCCAAGGAAACTGGAATCTGAAGGTCCAGCTGCTTGCATAGGTACTGGCACGAAAGTATCTTCCCAAAATTATAACAATTCTAGTTGTCATAAGAGTACCTGCAAGTTTGGTGAGCAGAGAGCACATGCAAATGCTTGTAACTCAGCAGTCCTTCACTTGAAAGCGTCCTTTGCTACAGAGGAAAACAGAGACCCACAACCAGGAAGAAGATTAGCAGTGCAAACTCTGCCTAGTTTAACTATCAAACGAGATTTATCCGTCCAGAAGGTTCCTAGTGTTTCGATTCCATCCCCTGATGCACCACCATTTGTGCCAACGCAACAGAATGTTGGATTATGTAAACTATCACACAGTTGGATACAAATGGAACCACACAATGGCTCATCAAAGACACCGGATCATAAAAAAGGCACCGATAACAAGGTATCAGAAGTTGAACCCACACTAAAGGGCAAAACTAGGAAACGTATTGAGCAAAAATACAGACATTATAGAGGTTCAATTGCTTCATCTGAATTAGGCGAGAGGGACAGAATGATTAAGGAAAGTACACATGATGATTTACTGTTCCGAGCAAAGCTGGTGGCAGAATTAGGTGGCGTGAAGTGTGTTGAACGTGAAGGTAATGTCCTTACAGGAGAAATGGAGGGTGGTTGTTGCATAACTGGCCATAGAAGAAGTCATGATGAACTGACGTTGCCAGCAGAAAGTGAATTTTCTCAAAGAAAACCTCAGTGTGTCTCAAATATGAGTCATCTGCAACAGCAGTCTACGGAACAATGTCAGATTTTGTGTGAGAGGTGTGGAAATAGTTTTGTATTGCAAGATTTATATTATGGAGTGTGCGGCAAATGCCGAAATGTTCCATCTCCAAAGTTAGAAGCAAAACGTCACATGCATGGTTCAACACCTGATATAATAAAAGCTGCAGCTGTTTTGAACCAATGCAGTGTTTGCCTCAGGCACTTTCCAGAGTCGGAGTTATTTCATGGCCATTGCATTCAGTGTCAGCTAGTAAAGAGAGAAACACGCTTATGTCAGTGTAACATATGTCTCAATAGTGTCCCAAGCACAGAATACCATAATGGAAAATGTAATCGATGTCATTACAAGTTTAAATTTGATACACAAAAAAATGAACTAGAATCATATCCAGCTGTTCATGGGTCTGCAAGGTACAGAATGTTGAATACAGTACTTGATGGAACATCATTATTTGATATCAATAAGGCACAAGGTATAAACAGATGTCTTTCTGTTAGTGAACATATGTCAGTTCAGAATAAGAAGGAAAATCGCCATTTTTTTGGTACAGATAAAGGAAATGTACAGAACATAACTGTCAAAGAGGCAAGTGTTGAAACACCAGGTTTCATTGTAAATAATAGAACTAGAGAGAATAGTGTAAGAAATTCCAAAGCACAGTTCTTAAGAGAAGAATACTTTATTAGCAGTGATAATGAAACTAATTTAACTAGAAAATCTGTAGACATATTCCAACAAAGTGACAAGCAGGCATTAAAGTTTCAGAAGGCTCATTCAGAGAAACGTAAATCATCTAATGACTGTGAAACTCATGCTGTGATTGGAGCAGCTGATAATTTGCAAGCAACACAATACTTTGGGGAAGATGGGAGAGGAAATTTATCTTTGCCTCTTGGTTTAAAAAATTATGATGAAGATGCGTCCAGTGGCAGCAGTGGGCCCACACATGAGGGCACTAATGCAGCAGGTGACAACATTACTAGTGAAGGTGGAAGCAGTGTTATGAATGGCAATACAGGAAGTGTAATCACAAATAGTGACACAGAGCCTGAAGTTTCTCAAGATAGTAATGGGTGTTCAAGAATGTATGTACCTGTTCCAAGGAATGTCAGATATGGAAGTACAGAGCAAGAATTACAAACCCATGTACATAACATAACTTCAGTTCCAATGACCGGAGATTTGTCAAAAGAAACCCCAAAGTTGGCTCACGTGGACTTTGGGAAAAAGTTACACATTATGGACAATGCACTGCACCGTCAGTTACGTACTAGTAATAGGGGTGAGACAGATCATGATAAAATGTTGCAGTGTGATGCCAAAGCATTTGAATTACCTGAGGAGACTGATGGAGCTCCTAGTAGAATTTATATTGATAAATATGGTCATACTTTAGAATCGCATTCTGGTGCAAAAGCTGGGGATGGTAGTGGATTTAAACATCATCATTATGATCATTCTGGAAGTCCTCAGGTTGCTGATAAGTCAAAGTATTTCATGTCTGAATCTAAATCCCATGCAGCACCTGGAAAGACATTTTACTATAGCCAGAAATATAGTCAAAATACCTCAGAATATCATTTGGGAACAACATCTAATGCAAGCACAAGACACAGTTCTTCTAAATATCACCACCATTATTTTGATGATGATTATAATAGGAAAAAACTTGTTCACATCGAAAAGGATGTAAGAGTAGAAGAATCTCCAGAATTACTGAGAACCATTGCCATATCCAAGAAGTCATCTGCGTGCAGGAATGGAGCTAAGGATGATGAAGATAATGAAGAGAAACATCATGTAGTTACTGTGTCCATGTGAGTAGGGAAAATAGTCCTAATGTATAAAATATACCCTTTTAAATATCTACATTTATGCATGAAAATGCATGTGGAAAAAACTTCCCTAGCAATTAATTTTACATATCTCAGCAACAAGGAAATATGCTGAATTTTTTTAAAGACATGCTGCATAACATCTGTTTTATTTTCCACAAAATGCCATTCATTTGTTTATGGTAGCTTTTTTTTTTGGCTCAAATAATATGTTTTTCAAAAACCATGCGCTTAAAATTTAAATACCCACCCTGATAGGATGAAGGTTAAAGTGTGTTTATGTATGGTTGCTTATTACTTGAGTGCAGTCACTGTTATATTTTATACATTTCTCATTATTACTGAACGGTAAACTGTGGTATAATTTTACTTATTCATGTGTATGGCTGTGAAAATTGGTCTCTTGCCCAAAGGGAAGAATGTGCTAGAGTTTTAGCAAATATGACATGAACAGCAGTAAGGAATATTTTGCACATTTTTGTCAGAAGCATTATATGCAGCAACATTACCTTATTTCTGGTGAACCATAAGGTGTATCTCACACTTCCTTTACTTATGCATGTGGGCCGCGATAACTCAGTCGGTATTGTGAATGGCTACGGGCTGGACGGTCCAGGGATGGAATCCCAGTGGGGGCGAGATTTTCCTCACCTGTCCAGACAGGCCCTGGGGCCCACCCAGCCTCCTGTACAATGGGTACCGGAGGTAAAGAGCGGCCGGGGCATGGCATTGACCACCCACCCCCTTCTAGTGCTATGGTCAAGAAAGAGTAGTGCTATACCTCTACTCCCCCATGGGCCGTAAGGCCTGTACAGAGCCTACGTGCCTGTACAAGGCTGAACTTTATCTTTACCTTTACCTTTACCTACACATTCTGATTTTCATGTTCTTTTTGTGCACTGTCAAGCACAGATGTGCTTTTATCCCATTTAGAAATCTGCTAACTATGACATACAGTGGATGATATACCTTCTGATTATAAACGAAAAACAGACAGATGCTTATAAACTTCACAGGCACCTATTATTTAAGTGTGGCCATCATGCATTCCCCCCCTCCACTCCAGCTGTACCATTTTGTTGTCTTCCCATATTCATAATTATTAATTATGCATGACCCATCAATAATTGAAAAAATCCATTATTTTCTCACTCCATTGTTGACTCAATATTTTTATATCTTCTTCATCTTTTTTCCCATTCCTTTTCTTCGTCCAACTCATTGTCATTTTTCTTCCCATCTTCTAAGCAATGGTTCGCCGACTTATCTCCAGTGTAATGGGAACAGATTTATTTTGATAATTTCCATCACTAGCTACGAAATCAAATGAGCCTTTTATAAATATGACAACCCTAGAAGGATTCTGTGGAATCACAATTTAACTGAGTATTCATAAAATGAATTTGAAATGTTTCTAAGAGATAGATTGGTAGATATTATTGGCAAAGAATGATTCTGAAATCCCACATGAAGCAGAGTTAACCTGCATTTTACAATATTTGTCACAACACATTCCACAGTGATCTTCAAACTACTGCCAGATTTAAAGCCTCTATCCTTATTTTCCCATGTGTTATGGCTGACACAAACACACGCACACGCACGCACGCAGTCCACACCCACGCACGCACGCACAAACACACGCACACGTGCGCCCACGCACGCACGCAAACACACAAACACACACGCACACACGCACGCGCACGCAAACCCACGCATGCACGCACACGCCCACGCACGCACGCCCACACACAAACACGCGCACACGCACACACACACACACACAAACAAACACACACATACACACACATACACATTCTGTTATTATACAGGTTTTCTATTTCTGCCCACTGACAAAACCTGATACCAAATGTATACATACAGGTAATTTACTGGAAAATGTTGTCCAATGATTGAAAATAGCTATACCTGTCAGATCCATCCGAGGGGTGCCGCCACACCATTGCACCTGAGAGTAAGAGTAGACCAGTTTATGAGATTTTCTTTTTTAGAGGGAAGGCAATGAAGAAAGTCCAGAAACCGTGCACTGTCAAGTGCTGGAGCCCTCTTGCTGTTCATTCATTTTTCCGCTGTCTAAAATAATTGTTTTGTTTGACTCTCCATTCAGCAGGTGACAGAGAAAGATACCACAAGCAGTTATTAGTGGTATATCTGGTTGCTTTATAATATCTATGTCATTTTCTTGTTTGTCTTAACATGTTTCATTAATCAGATAATATTGCATTCATTCATTCATTCCATTGGCACGTGAAGAATGCAACGATTCCTTGCCATTCTCAGGAGCTTCTTCCATTCCTCTCTGCTTTGTACTTTTTCCTGCCACCCTTCTCCACCAACTATTCTTCCATCCTCTCTCACCTCATCTTCCCATCTATTTCTTGGTCTACCTCTCAATCTTGTTGTTCCCAAATTCATATATAATACCCTTTTGGGATTTCTATTTCCTTCCATTCTCTGTACATGCCCCAACCAATGTGATCTATTTAACCTTACTCTCTCTATTATAGTAGGTTTTTTAATGCTTGCATAAATTTCGTTATTGGTTAATAACCTCCAATTTTGTTTTTCATTTTCATTTACTGGTCCTAAAATTCTTCTATACACTTTCCTTTCAAAAATGTTCAGTTGCTTTCTATCTCTCTTTGTTAGTGTCCCAGTTTCTGATGCATATGTTAATGTTTTGTTTATTATTGTGTTCTTCAGTCTTAATTTAAGTTTCTTTGATATCTAATATTGCATGATGATTCATATTTTTGTGGCATGAAACAAACGTTTGTTGTAATGATTGAGAGATGCATTTTTATGGGATGTCTGTGAACTTGTTATGGTAGTGGTTGGCACTACATGTTAAAAATAATTATTCATATAGGATAGAAGATGAACTTCTCCAAGATATTCATGAGCAAGCTGTTGAGCGAAATGGTAAAGATGGGAGCGCAGGGCCTTTCGTATCACCAGCTGAAACTAAGGTAAATTACTAGCATCATAATTGACAGTTTATGTAAAGTGTATAGTGATACCTGTCAAGAGAAGAATTGGATCTCTATTTATTAAGACTGGAAGACAACAGAATTCTAAAGCATGGATATCTGCTGTAGGAATGCACAGTACCAACTAAGGAGGACTGTGTGAATGAGTATAGGAATATCTAGCACTAGGGGAGAAATGTCTGTGGGGAAACTGAAGAATATTGGAAAGATATTTAGGTGTAGGAAGTCTGATCTTCAGACAACTTGCATAGAGAGGAAATTGTTAGACAATTGAAGATTGAAATTATGCCAGTATATGAGTGACAGAATTTCAGTTTTACATATTCTACTCACACCAATGAGACAAGTCTCATGACTCATGAGGGGTCATTGTGCATGAAACTTTCCCCTTTGAGCTTACTATTTTAATTACTTACATGCCCCACTGGTCTGGGATAATCAGTACAAATTTCTAACTGATAGTAAAGTTTATCACATACTTTTTACTACTAATGTCCTGTGAACAGAAGGCCTGGATGTCTGGATGTGAATGTAGCAGCTCAAGGGAGAGTAGAAGGGGGAGTTGATTCAGGAGATATGTCCCTGTGCTCTTACTGTTATATGTACAAACATAACAACGTAACAAATGACATTTCTATGTTGATATTATGTATGCACCATCTTAGGATGCGTAAGGCTGATGACCTACCACCAACCTGTGCTCTTGTCATGAAATCTGGGAACCTTAACTTCCTGAAACTCTCTGGGCCACTCTGGACTTGTAACGGAACTGCTTTTTACCATCTTATGACATTCAAACCAGGCCTCTGTATTTGATCTGACATTATTTAATGCATTTACCTCTCACTAGTCTGGAAACACAGCAGTTTTAATACTAATACCTTATGCTGGGTTATGAACTTCAATAATAACTTTTTTAAAGATGAACAAGTGTATCGCTTCCATAAGTCCCTGTAATTTCATATGAAGACATTCAGTGTGAGTTTCACCAGCTGTTCCAGACAATACAGATGACACATGACAAAATGAACAACAGTGATTCTCATTTATAATGACACTGCAGATGACATAGTGTCTTGATCTTACAGTAGAGCAGCCAGACCTTCTGGCCCTCTTATTTGTCACATGGACAAAGCTGTGATGTATAACACAGTTGCATCCTCTGCTAAATCTCCCTCCTTGCTGATTGCACTGATCAATATGTACATGATGTGAGCCCAGGTTAACTGACTGAACAAAACACCAAGGAGTATTCAGACTTAAAAAAACCAACAAATGCACATGTATAAAATATGTTTTATCACATGTTATTTATTACCGAGATGTTTTGATCGCAGAGTAGCCTTCGAAGAGCACTCTTTTAATGAATAATGTGTGATACAACAAATTTTATACATGTGCGTTCATTGTTTCATATATATATATAAGAATATATGCGTGTCTGCATGTTCCTTTAATGCATGGATATGGAATATAATTAAAAAAACCAAGACTTTATGAAAGAATTTGATGTTCACATGACCGTGCATCATGATAAATTGTTATAATAAAACCAACTAGATCCTGCTTGCAAGCTGTCAGCAAACCTGTATGACATATGCCATTGCTGTATGTACAGTGAAAAACTCCTGATGATGGATAGAGAAACTGTCCAAAACATGCAGAGTTTTATTCCAAAAATAAATTTGAGAAATTAGCGCATCTAGTTGGTTTTATTATAAGAATTTATGAAAGTAATTGAACTATAAATGGCTGGAGATGCTGACTTGCCCTCCACACACACATACACACACACACACACCACACACACACACCACACACACACACACACACACACAAACACACACACACATACACACACACACACACACACACACACACACACACACACACACAC
>Ga0131853_10022693_pt1 | contig 11350 bp, 11 predicted proteins | sample TergutLab28metaG_FD_92764 | JGI IMG/M metagenome (GOLD analysis project Ga0131853, IMG submission 92764) | Labiotermes labralis P1 segment gut microbial communities from Petit-Saut dam, French Guiana - Lab288 P1 (version 2) (version 2) | ecosystem: Host-associated > Arthropoda: Insects >...
AGCAAAAAACTATTTTTTCCCCAAACCCAAACCAAAAATAAAAAAGAATGGAAAATTTCTCCCCACGGAAGCCTTTTTTGTTTGTTGCCAAAAAAAGCCAATAAAAAAAGGGGCAATTTTTCCTTCCTGGAAGGGGGGGGGGGGGGGGAGCTTCTAGGAAATTTGCATCTAAATTAACCAAGCTCATTATAAGTGTTTGACATATCAAAGGATAAAAGCAGGACATTCTGTCTGACCTGGTTCTTCATGCGCACACAGCTTTTGAGTATCAGTAGTGAGCCCTTTGTCTTGGTGTCCTTCTCCGATGTAAGACACAGTGACGTGTTGCTCAGGCGAAGCTGAAACAAGAAACATGCACTGTTCAATATCTCGACCTGGCAACCTTCTATTCTGATAATTTTCGAGTTTCTCCTCAGTTCATCCACACAAATGTCAAGAGAGTATGTCACAACATGCACAGATCACTCCAGTTCATTATTCACTGCAACCGTAACATTCAATGCTATATCATATGCAGATAACAAAGTGCTGTTTATTAAAATGAAAACTCAATCTAAAACGTTAAATTTAAAAAAAAAAGTGTCTGAAATTTGAAACAGCCCATGGCTGTACGAATTTAGATTACAGTCTTTTGGGTTTTGAAATCGCATACTTAGTCTTGTAAATAAAACCAACTTGGTGCACAATTTTTTCTTAGCATATTTACATTTATCAATCTCTACATGTTTCAGGCACTATGGGCCCATCATCAGGAGAAACAACTGTGTTTATGGGACACTTGGTACTTGTTATTGTGTGTGGATGACCATCTGGTATGCAGGGTGGAATGATACTCATGCAGAGATTGATAAATACTTACTTACTTCTGTGTGGATGACTGATTGGTATGCAGGGTGATTCCACACAGAATAACAAGTACCAAGTTTCACATAAACACAGTTGTTTCTCCTGATGATAGGCCCATGGTTGCCCGAAACATGTAGAGATTGAAAAATATATAGATATACTAAGAAAAAATTGTGCACCAAGTTGGTGTCATTTACAAGATTATAAAGAGACGCAGGGCAACAAAACATAAAATCGCATACTCAGGTACGGTGGCTACAACATTTTGAAGGGACCTGCTCTCACCATCCCTTCCCCTTTTCCTATCAGTCAGATATCATCAGTATGTAGGCTGCTGATCAGAAATGCTAAGGAACCTACAAATCAGACAAAAATCAGTGTGAATAATAGTATCATTAATTGTACTGATTACCTGGAACTGCGACACATAGTTGCGCCGACGTGAGTACCATGGCTGGTATTTCTGTTGCTCCAGAGCACCTCCTTTCTGCTTGAGCCGCTGCTCACTGTCAGTGGGCAGTGTGAGTTCAGGATATATATTATCTAAATACCACTTGAAAGAATGACACTTCAACCTCTCTCGAAGCCTCTTACGTTCACTAATATCACCAAACAGCACATTTCTGGCCTCAGGTCTTACATTAAAGTAGTAGTCCTGCAAGTAATAATAAAAGAACAATAAGTTTTCAGTCTGGATTTTGACAGTACAGTGTGAGCTATAGCAGCAGTATATGATACATCCACTTCTTATACAGGGTGGGGCATAAAGATCTCCCACTTTTCGAAGGTATAAAATATGAAAGAAGCCATCTAGAAAAAAATTGAATATATTTCTGAAAAGTACATTAAAAACAGTTTTTTAATGGGTTTAAAAATCGGATCAGACATAAGGCAGCCGTCGTTGGCAACACATTGCTGAAGATGTTCCCGGAAACTCTTCATAACTCTCCGGGTTAGCTCAGGCGGAATGGAGTCGATTTCCTGTTGGATCCTTTCCTTCAAATCCTCAAGAGATTGAGGACGATGTTTGAAAACCTTTTCCTTTAAGTATCCCCAAAGGAAAACGTCACACAGGCTTAAATCTGGTGACCATGCCAGCCATTCCACGTCTCCCCTTAAAGAGATCAAACGCCTAGGGAGCAACAACAACAAAGCCCCAATGTTCACCGGTCCAAACCATTATGGGTAACAACAACGGTAGAGGCTAACCAACCGCATGACACTAGCCCCACCTCTCTACCACCACTACAGCCCTCACAGTGCCCCTTCGAAAAAGTGGGAGATCTTTATGCCCCACCCTGTACTAAAACCAAATAGATGCACTAATTTCTCAAATTTATTTTTGGAATAAAACTCTACATGTTTTGGACAGTTCCTCTGTCCATCATCAGGAGTTTCTCACTGTACACACAGCAATGGTGTATGATATATACCATTGCTGTGTGTACAGTGAAAAACTACTGATGATGGACAGAGGAACTGTCCAAAACATGTAGAGTTTTATTCCAAAAATAAATTTGAGAAATTAGTGCATCTAGTTGGTCTCAGTATAAGAATTTATCACAATGCATGGTCACCTGAACGTCAAATTCATCCACTGTTCACACTCATGAAACCAAGTCTCTTACTCTGGGTGATGAAAAAGAGAATTTAAAAATGTTTTCAAACAAATGGCTACACAGACACCAATACAAGCATAAAATATAATAATGTGAAGTAACAGTAAAGCCCTTACAGACAGGTCCTATGCATTACCATCTGCACTGCTGAAAGTCTTCCTTGAAAAGATTAGAGTTATTAAGGTGGTCCAAAAATTCCATGCTTTCAAAGTTAAAAAATATCCACTTCAGCCCCTAACCTGAACTAACAGAATCCAGTCTGCACTTTCACAAACCAATTCTGTAATATCAATATCAATATTATCTTTTAATCTACACCTAGGTGTAGTACGTTACCCCACCCCTTGAGATTTTCCAGTCCAGATGTAGCGAATGATTCTGCTACTGAAGACGCAGGTCCTCTAGAAGGTGACACCGTCACTGGGCAAGTAGCTCTATTCACCTGACAACACAGCATCAGGTTCCAGAAGACATGAATCTTCAGCAACACTGCTGTGAGTGAATCAAATCTCACAGTTCTCTTCCTATTGACTTCAATAAACCTGCCCTGTACAGTTCCAAGCATTATGCCCTCTTGGCACTAACTAGGCTATGCCAATAAATCTGTTGGAGTACAGGGTCTGTATTTTACCTGACGGCTATCGTTTGTCACTTCCCACTGCTACTCCGCCATACATGTTGGCTGTAAGTAGAGTGCACTATGTTGATATGACAAACAAGCCCACATGAAGTGTCAACTGATTGTTATTAAATAGAATAATGAACCTGAATGAGACACTCCTTGACAGTTCAATGTAAGATGCAAGTATTTTGATGTTGCATGGTTGTTTGTTGTCAATTCCCTCTATGCTCCACACCCCTCACTAGCTGTCCATGACTACTTATTCAGACATTTGCAGCTAAATTCCTTTGACATTTCAAGGTTGTCTTTCGCACCTCCAAGCCATGGTGACAAGGGACCCACTTAATATAGATATACCAAAATGATATCACAGGAGACCTCTGAGCTTCTGTTTTATCTCCATCTCTATCTCTCTCTTTCTCTTACATATCTGGATGAAAGGTCCACTTTTAACATGTATCCACAAATATTAAGTAACAAAAAGAAAGATAAACAAGTATTCTGTTTTTGCATTATTTAAACTATTTAACTCACTCCATAAAAAGTCCACAATGAACGAACAAATACATACGACCAGACATGTGCAACAGATCACTGTACCTTATACTCATCTAGCCAGACATGTGCAACACGTAATGAGTTTCTGGTCATTGTATCTTCCCCTGTCGGTGACCCATAGGGACGTCGTCGTCTAAATACGTGGCCCACTCTTGAGCATGGGATCAGTTCCAGTTTTCCACCACACATCCAAACCTTTCATCATGACAAAAAATATATATGTTCAAACAGCAAATATACTGTCCATAGCAACCAACTTACATTTATCAAAACATTACTTTATGATCACTCAGGCATATTCACGCACTTTATTCACCCTATACAAATGTCAGTGCGAATATTATTTTGAAATGTGACCTATGAAATAATTATTTCAGATGACAGAAATACTATACACACATTTTTAACATCCTGCATTTATGTTTACACTAAATAAAATTGTCTAATGCAGTCTAATTGTGAGTTACACATACACTACAGTTCAATGTGCTAACTCTCAAGCATTAGAGCCTCCTTGTGCATGCATTTCAACATTATTCACAGCGACATTTATGTTTTTACCACAAATTAGAGACATCAGCAGACAAACAAACTTGACTTAGAAGACCAGTCCATCCTCTTCGAATTTTGTAACAGCATGTTTACATTTGTATATTACTGTACCAAATACGGACTCCACAGCATTTGGCAGCATGCTGACACTCACCCTAAATGACAATTCAAGATTTTCTCCTCCCCAAATGTTCATTCCTGAGTCATATTCTCCAGTGTCCTCAAAGTATGACTTGTCAATAGCAAACAGCCCACCAGCCATGGTAGGAGTTCTGTAACAACAAAAGGAGTATTACTTGAATCTCAAAAGAGACCAACATAAATGCTCATGGTATGCCCTTCTGTATAGTGCACAATCATGAAATTATATTTTTTTATTTCAGTAGGAACTTAATTACCAAGGTTTGGTTCACAATACATGCAGGAATTTTTCTCTTTTCCAAAATATTCATTTTTGACTCTGGCACCAAACCCAGAATCACTGGGTATAAAGTGCTCTTCCCCTCAAGAAAAAATGGTCAGAACACAAAATTCATGATTCTCATCCATTCGGTGCCATTTTCGCATTGTCACAGATCTTCACATCTTGCACTCAAGCGCACAAACCACAGCCACACATAATAATAATAATATAACTTCGTGTTAGATTGGAGGTTCTATCAACAGTGTTAATGAAGATTCCAATTCTTGTGGGTAGTTATGCTATTGTTGACTAGTGGCAGAAGTAAAAAGACGATCATGTTCATATGTATGTCAGCATGTGAGTTGCATACTGAGCAGAAACAGTCCTAAGATTGCTCTTACATGATACATAGGATTTCCTTTGACCAGAAGGTGCAGTACTGTGGAATGTTTGGGTACTTGAAGAATGCTCCTGAATGTCACGACCTTCATGAGTGTATGTTAACTACAAATAACATGAACAATTAAAACTTCAGTAATGGAAACATACAATTTAGTCACACATACAAATAAGGACATAAGTAATTCCATGAAGGACAGTCCTTCTTGAAAAGCTAACAGTTACTCAGCTAATCACAACATACCCAACATTTTATGAAATGTGAAGGTCTTCTCCTTCTTCCTCCATTGGCCTGTTGTGGGTTTTGGACTATCGAACAATATCCTTCCATTTTTTTCTATCTGTCACCAACTTTCTCCATCTTTTCACTCCCAGCACTTGAAGACCTCTTTCTACCTCCTCTTTCTATCCTTTCCTGGGTCTTCCCCTTTGCCTTGTCCCTTCCATTTCTTGAGTGAAGATCTTTTTGAGCATCCTATCCTCCCCCATTCTCTCCAGGTGACCTAACCAACTTACCCTTTGCCCTTTTATCCATTTTATTATATTTTCTCCTTTGTTCATCTCTTCTAGTTCTCGATTAGTCCTACTTTTCCATTCCCCGTTTTCATATTTAGGACCATATATTCTTCTAAATATTTTCCTTTTGAAAATTAGCAGAGCTTGTTGTTCTTTCTTGGTTAACGTCCATGCTTCCACTCCATACAACACTACCGGTCTTATTAGTGTCTTATGAAATATAATTTTAGTAGCTCTGGATAAAAGTCAACTCCTGAAGAGATTTATAGCGGCAAAATAAGTTCTACTGCCAGCCAAAATACATCTTCGTATTTCTTTTTCTACACTATTATCATTCCTGATTAATGTACCCAAGTATATGAACTCGGCTACTCCTTCAAAAGTTACACCATTTATGGTTGCCCCTTTCACTGATCTTCGGGATGGGGACACTGAAAATCTCATATACTCGGTCTTTTCGGGGTTTATTACCACGCTTACTCTACCTGATTCTCTGCTTATCTCAACACACTTTGCTTCAAGAGCTGGAAGGTTCCTTGCAGTCACCAAGATATCATCGGCATATCCACAGATTTGTGTCAGTCTTTTCAAAATTGTGTTGGTTTTTTTTCAAGTTTTTCAGTGCTTTGTGAAGAACGAGGTTGAACAGTGTTGTAGACAAACCATCTCCCTGCCTAACCTCTCTATCTAACAAAATGTGAAGGTCAATTACCATATTCACATCTCCACTCCAGTCCACCCCCTCTGATCCAGTTTCTTCAAGGCCCAATTTAATATTATCTTTCCAGCTATGCCTAGGTTTTTATATTGTCTCTTTCCTTCAGGTTTTCCAGCCAAAATCTTGTATGTATTTCTCTTTTCTCCCAAGCATGCCTGCCACATGTCCTTCCCATCCCATCCCATCCTCCTTGAGCTGCTCTGGCAAGGAGTAAGGACCATGTGTGCCTCATTATGCAATCATCTCCAACCTCCTGTTACTTTCTCACTCTCCCAAACATTCTTCTCAAATCCCTGTTCTCAGACACCCTTGTCTTTGTCCTTCCATTAAGGTGTTAAGGTGAAAGACCAAGCTTCACACTCATACAAAACAACAGGCAAAATTAAAATTTATGTGCTTAAATAGCAGATGGGAAGACAAATGTTTCTGAACTCAATGTCAGCAGACATTACTTAAATTTAATCTGTCCATTTACTTGTTCATTCAGTTTTAATATCTCCTGATTGTCTTGGACCTCTCTGACGACAGTTTCTAAGGCAGAGTCGAAACACAGCAGCAATATATCAACTCTTTGTTTCAGACCATTATGAATTGGAAATGCATTACACAAATGTTTACCTGTATGGACTCAACAAAAAACATCTTTCTACCTGGAGTTTGAAGTTCAGATGTTAAGCTTTTCATATATCCCAGAATTTACTAAAACTTGCTGTAACAGAATCAAGGCATTTGACCTAAAATAAACATTTAAATAAAATTATGACTGAAATATTTCCTGTTTAAGATGACTATTTAGTGAGGTATGTGAGAAGTATATTTTGTAAATGCATGTAGGTCTTCACATAAAGTGGTCATTACCACCTCCAGTATTAATCAGAACTGGAAATGAGTAACAGATTTACATCAAACTTCCAACATTAAACACAAGGGAAATACATCAGGTAGTTCTGAAAATAAAGCATGCACACAAAAGGACAGGCAGACCTCCATGTACTTCCCCTGTGAACACCTAACAATGAAAGTCCAGAGACCTACAGATCCAAACCTCAAAATTTCATGTACAATGAGACAATAGTGACATCTGACAACAGTGGTATCCCTTCAGATTGTGAAGATTATTAAGAGACCTGATGGGTTTCACAAAGTCTTCTTCCACAGCCAATGTGCCTGTAGGAAGATTCTCCCATTTGAAATGAAGGCCCCAGTTGAATCCGCCACGCACAAGAGGAGATGCGCTGTATTCGAATGTGTCTGAATTGATGATATCAATAATCGGCACAGCAACTGTGGAGCGAGACTCAGCAATTCTTGCCAGCAGAGGCTGCAGCCAGTCACAATTCACTTCAATGTGGCTGTCCAGGAATACCAGCACCTGGAATTTATATGCCTCAAATGTGTAGGGTAAACCTGAACTTGCTCAAAGCATGCTGATATGGCAGAGTAAAGTCCAGCATACAATGGATATTCTCCACTGTGTCATTGGGTTTTGTTCACACAGTACTTACACTAATATGTTTACAACAAAATAATGGTTGTATTTTGCATTTCTTTTATGTTAGGTTTAAAATTTTTAATGGTTTATTAGATATGAAATTTATACTGTGAAAATTACTGGATGAGCTTCTTTGTTTGATTTTTCTTTAAGACGTGCAATACATGGCTTAAATATTATTCCTTTGTTAATTTATACAGTAATCATATTTATAGTGGGTCAAGGTGAAAACTGTGAACATGATTTAATGAAAATTATTTGTTTAGTTTAATAATGCACCTCTCTCACAGATTATTACACTGGTAGCCTATTTAGACAGCTCATAATACCATTTACAAAAATTCTAAAATACACAGCCCAAATTATCACAGTTTTATACAGATTTATTATATGTGTTTTCCAATAAATCTGGCATTTCAGCATGACTAATGACCAATTACAGTATCAACTATTTTGACACTTCACAATCCAAGGTTTCACTAACCTGACCAGTAGCTTTCCTGGCACCAAACACACGAGCACGAATCAAACCCTCTCTGTGAGTCGTTGCAAGAAGTGAAACTTTTGATGTAAGATTAGCTGCTATGTATGCCTCAATGGAAGCATGCAAACCACCTGTGCAAGACAGAAATAAACATATCATAAACAAAAATGTTTTCAGTATAAAAGTCAAATGAACAAATTTCATGATGTAAGTGCTGATATACTGCTTTATATCAATGAAAAATGGCACACAAGAGCAGATGATCTGAACGTAGTTGCACATAGTTTCCTTGTTATTACAGAAAACTTCCTTTGCTACCTTACCAGTTGAGAGATGAGTAGCAGTTGACTGAAGCCTATCAAACTCCAGACAAATCAGTTACAATCTGGAGTCTTGATACTTTTATAAACTTCATCTTTCCAATGTTATTTACTTCCACAGAGCGACAGTGGTTTATCACTCTCTTTCAACAAGAACACTTTTGAAATATAGATTCCCTTACTGTGTTACTCAGATCAGAGGGAAATATGCATTCAATTGGTACAACTTTCAAAACATTCTGCATAAATTTTCTTGCTCAAGAGTACAATTATTACCACAGGTATAATTAAATAATTATACATATGTTAGTCACATATACAGACTGCAGGCTCTAAATGGTGCATTAACTACAGAGGAGAACAATTTACTTCTCTCACCATATATTCAGCAATCAACATTATATTTCCTCCCACCTTGGTACATACATGTACATAAATATAAAATATTAAAACAGCGCAGTTTCAACAGTTATGTTTAAGCTCTAAGATATGGCAGCCAACCCTCTGTTTAAATGGTCTCCTTCTTTGTGATTAAATCCTCAACTTGTCGGCCAAGGTAACCAATATGCTTGCTTACATACTGCAGCAGCTATCGGCAAGTTCTCTTCCTACTACCTAGTTTCTATGTCCCTCCATTATACCAACCACTTAACTCTTTTGCTCTTGCCATAGTTCAAGACAAGAATGTTAACAACTTTTCCAGCCTCTGCCTCAGAGATGAACCTACATACACACAAGGGGAAATATGATACCCTCGATCATGATGGTGAGACCAGTGGGGTCAAGTTCAGCTTAATGCAGGCATTAAACGAAGTCAGCAACCCATCATTTTGCTGTTCTGCAACTTCACAAAATGTTACCTTTACCAGTGGCACAGGACGGGAGAGGCATGGGGAAAAAATGACACTATCCAGCTAATCTCAAACCTGAGAATTTTAACTGTATGCATCACCATGAAGTACAACAAAGTATATAGCATAAAATATCCAGCAAAGTATAAATGTTAAGAAAACAGTGATAAAATGAATATTACAAAAAGGCAAAGGTAAATTTTCACCCCACACATGCACAAAGGCATACATTCTTAACCTCAGCACTAGATGGAGGTGAGTGGTCAGCTTCATACCCCAGTTGCTTTACCCCAGTGAAACAGCCCCTGGTACCCATTGAATAGGAAGCTGGATGGGCCCCACAGCTGGTCTTGACCTTCCTGAGAAAAGACAAAAATTCCCTGCTTCTGCCAGGATTTGAATCTCAGATCCCCCGGTTCGCAGCCTTGTCACTTTACCAACTGCACTACCAAGGCAACAAATGGGAAGAAAATAAATAGAAATATAAACAAGTGGTGACCACACTGGCAGACAGCCACAGAACTGTCAAGACAAATACCTGTTGTGTGTATAGTGTTCAGATACTCCTGATGATGGAAAGCAGACCTGTCCAAAACATCAGTGGCGTACCAAGGGGGGGGTGCTCAAAACCCCCCCAAAATTCCGAAGGACCTCCAAAATTGTGCCAAACTCAACCAACTGTGAAAACTGTTAAAATTGCTGAATTTAGGACGCCAACACACCAAGATGTTTGGTAAAAAGGCCGCAAAATTCTAGAACTACCTAGGTTCGCAACTGTTTTACATTAGCAATGACAAATCAATTGGTTGTCATCATAAATAGTCTTACGGTAACAAAAATTTAAACAATTTTACTATATGAAATGAGATTTCTTGTCCCAAATTATAGCTGCCTCCAGAACCCCTGACAAGAGAGCTACTGCCCCCCAGATCCCCATTCTCTCTATCCTCTGTCCTCAACTGAATTTGTTGAACCCCGCCCGAACAAAATTCCTGGGTACGCCATTGCAAAACATGTAGTGTGCTTTATCAAATAAATATGACAAAGAGTGCATCTCATTGGCTTTTATTATAACAATATATCACGATGCATGGTCCTCTGAATGTCAAATCAGTAAATGATCTCATGACAAACTGTATGTGATAAATCAGTGTTACAATTCAGGTCCACTGGGATACAATGCTGTGTCAATGGATAGATAAGTGGTTCCCCACATCTGAAAGAACCAAGTACTTTCAAAATATCAGAGCAATTCGCCAAATGACATAGTACAAGGGTCGTACCGAAAGTCATGAGCAACAATTTTTTTGTAAAGTAACATGCTTTATTATTGACAACCCAAATACACCACCTTAATCTACAGACCTTTCTTTATTTTTCCACATAATTTCCACTTCTTTGTACATATTTCTCCCAGCGTTCTGGGTGTTTGAAAATTCCCCTTCTGTAAAATTCCGTTCCAGCCATCCGACCCCACTGACGCACTGCTTTCTGAATTGCCTCCATTGTCTCATAACGTTGTCCGCGCAGCTGATCCTTCACAAATCCGAAAGATGGTAGTCGGAGGGTGCCAGATCAGAGCTATAGGAGGGGTGTGGAAGAACTTCCCACCCCATCTTTGCAATTGCTTACGATGTGAGGCGAGCGGCATGGGGGCAAGTGTCGTCATGCAGGATGATGATGATGTTTCATCCCGGACGTTCATCGCGCAATGCACGACGGACCTTGTGCAGTGTCTGGACATAACGAGCAGCAGTGATGGTTTGCCCAGGTTCCAGGAATTCGGCCAAAATCAACCCCTCTGCATCCCAGAAGACTGTGCCCATCACCTTCGCAGCTGATGGTATTGTCTTTGCCTTCTTCTTTGATGGAGAATGCAAATGGCGCCATTCCATACTCTGCCGTTTCGTTTCAGGCTCGAAATGGTGAAACCAGCTTTCGTCACCTGTCACAATACGGAGCAAAAAATC
>Ga0131853_10022694_pt1 | contig 11349 bp, 6 predicted proteins | sample TergutLab28metaG_FD_92764 | JGI IMG/M metagenome (GOLD analysis project Ga0131853, IMG submission 92764) | Labiotermes labralis P1 segment gut microbial communities from Petit-Saut dam, French Guiana - Lab288 P1 (version 2) (version 2) | ecosystem: Host-associated > Arthropoda: Insects >...
AATTCAAATTAAAGGTAATTTCACGAAGTTAACTTTACATTCGTACTTTAAATGTATCATGTATTATGCTGGTTTATTATTTTGTTCCGTTTATTGTCGGTAATCGTTACCTTCTATTCTGAGATTCAAACGGTCATAACTCCGTAACCGTCCAAAATCGGACACATGTTTATATGAACTTCTTTGATCACAAAGACCTAGGAAATCACCTCCTGCAGTTATGCCCTAAAGTCGTGAAATTTTACCAAGTGCTTTAACATAAATATAACATTAGTTAGGTACAGATAAAGCTCCTTGATGATGGTCATTAAAGACCGAAACATGCAGGAGCAATATTATTGTGTATCTTAATTTAGAATTGAAAACTTTTAACAAAGTTAATAAATAGCGCATTTGTTGGTGAGTGAACTACTGTGATTTGGTGTTTTATAGTAGAAAATATGAAAAGTTGGCATATAAATTACTTGGTGTTTGAACTGCTTTTTGCGGACAGTATCAAGTAAAGAGGCCCTGTTTCGTCAGTAGAGCTCTGATCTGTGCTCAATACACCTGCCACCATGAGGCCAGTGAATTGGCTGGTCACGGTTGGTTAACTATACAGTAACAGGCAAGAGCAGTCTTATAAATCTGTGTTTTTGAAACACTGCTGTATCTCATTTAACAGAAGCATAAGGGATTTCATTGAAATGCACATACATTATGACTTTGTAAGCCAGATCACTCATGAACTACAGTTTAAAAATGTTAAAACATTCAAAAACAGCAGTTTGAAAATTAGGCATTCAGATTATAATTTTGGTTGCGGTGAATAACTTTCCCAGAAACAGTGAATGTACATAACGTGTACCATTTTTCATAGTGCGGCTCTGTGTGCAGTATTTTGCTGCAGTGTTGTGATACGTTGTGCATACCAGCCTTACCTCAAAGGGGAGGGAAGTGGATGATCAGAACATGATCCTTTTCACATATGTTTTCTTCTTTTTTCTACCAGCCTACAACGTTCAGGTACTCCACTATCAGATGTCCCACACATTTAGAGTTGCCTGTCTTATGTAGTGTCATAACAGATTTCTAAAAGGCAGTCAGAAAGTAATGCGCTGGAGAATGGTGGAGAGGTTAGATGGTGCCAATTGTGCTGATGACATTTGTTTACTGGCACAGAGTTGGGATGATAATAAAAGCTAAGTTAGCAAAATTAGAAATGGAAGCAGCAAAGGCGGGGCTTATATAAGGAAGTGAGGCAACCCTAGTACAGATGTGGGATTGACAGTAAATGGTAGAGAGGTGGAACAAGTTAAATCTTTCACGCATCTTGGCAGCATAATTACTATAGTTGGCGGAGCGTTGGAGGACATCTGTAGTCATAGCAAGGAGGCAAACGGGCCTTCATGTAGTTGTACCCAGTCTGGAGGAATGAAAGCATCTTAGAACTGATATTCTGTCTTCTTGATTTCAAACTTTCACCATGTTTTGAATGTTACATGCTTTCTTCTGGGTCATTCCCGGCATCTGAATTTTATATGTCGACGTTTCGGAACACTGTCTCGTCTTCATAGGCAGGTAGGTACCTACCTGCCTATGAGGATGGAACAGTGTGTTCTGAAACATCGGCATATAAAATTCAGACACCGGGGAATTACACAGAACAAAGCATACAAATATAATGTATGGTCGTTAATACAGATGTTACATCAGTCCTGTTGTATGGGGGCATAATGTGGAAATTCACTAAAAAGATAAGTAATTCATTTCAAGTGTTTGTAAACTGATGCCTACGACATATTTTAAATATCAGGTGGCTGGACAAAGTTTCAAGTGAGGATTTACGGCAGAGAACAAAACACTTACTGAACAACATTTATATATAGGAAAGTTTTTTTTTTGTCCGGGAGGGGGGGTGTTGGAACTTGTACGGTTTTGTTTGATATTTGTGGTCTTCTGAGTGAGTTTGCTGAGGATTGAAGTTGCTAACAGGATGTGACCCTCTGTCATTGGGTGGGACATTCCTGACCTTTTGAAGGGTTTTAATCCCTGTATTTATCTTCACAGAATTTCAGGGATTAGGCTTCTTGACTGTGACGATGAAGGTTGTGTTACATTCTAGGACATGTGTCCTTGTAAGTTTTTAGTTTGAACTGAACCAACACAGGAAAGTCATACATTCAAGGTAGATTGCTGTTTTTGTTGTAAGATGCGTTTTCTTCCTCACAGTCCCAACATATAGTGAGCAGTGGGCCTTGAAGTTTTAGAATGGTACGAGAATTGTGTGCTGACTAAATAACTTCTCACTAGTAATTTGACTGTCATTAATTTTGTATTAAGGTTCAAAAGAAGCATCAGTTTGTAGTAAATACTCCAGGTGCTTGGTATGAAGATTATAGTCTATGTTAAAAGTGACGAACCTTTGCCACGCTTTAAGCTTTTCAGGTAAAGTTGGCATCATTTTTCCTTCTGTGATTCCATGTTTCTCTTGCCTGAATGAAGTGAAGTTAAAATTTACACTGTGATTGCACAGTTTCCACGGCTGTTCCCAGCCTACTTTCGTACCAGAACATTGTGGGTACGGCTCTTTATGCGTAAATTTATAATTCTGCATTTGGGCTTTAGGAAGATTCATGTAGAACTTCAGTTGCAGTTGACACACCGGCTGATTGTTAACAGAACCTGTTGTGTCTACACTTGCTGCCACTCATTATTTGCAGCATATTTTATCAGTACCATCGGTAGGCCTTTGTGTGGGACTTGTAAGTTTTGTTCTCTGAAACTACTAAGTATTTCTGTTTTCTTGTGTCACATGGTTGTGGTCTAACCAGGACAGCATCCCTGCGTGGCTCATGTGAGCTTTTGAGATGAAATCTTCGTTGCACCATGAATTTCGTAGAGTCATTCAATCAGCACACCAACTAATGCACATATGTAAAAATTTTTCACATTAAAACATTTAAAATCGCTCCAACATATTTCGATCCTAAGATCATCTTCAGGGAGCTATGCCGCTCCTTGCAAAAGTCACATTTGTAAAATACACTCATTGATTGATTTTCTTATATTAATTTAGTGTTGTGGCAGCATGTCATATTGTGTAAGTCGTACGCCACCGAGAGTGCTCCTGGCTGTGTGTGGCGTACGACTTACACAATATGACATGCTGCCACAACACTAAATTAAAATAAGAAAAACCAATCAATGAGTGTATTTTTAAAATGTGACTTCAGCAAGGAATGGCGTAGCTCCCTGAAGATGATCTTAGGATCGAAATATGTTGGAGCGATTTTAAATGTTTTAATGTAAAAATTTTTTACATATGTGCATTAGTTGGTGTGCTGATTAAATGATTTGAGTTGAAATGTTTACATTTGTTTATTGTATGGCAGTGAGGATAGGGTATCATATATGTACTGTTTAATTTGACAGCTGTTGTTATACTGAGAGAATGTTAGTGTAGTTACATCAGTTTTTGTATTGGGTGCATACTGATTGGTGCACCTTTCTGCCTGGGTTGGGGGGGGGGGGTTTACAGTTTCTTTCAGCCAATAATCTGTTGCATGATTATGTAACTTGCACGGTTGAATCCAGAATTAAACGTTCCTGATGCTATTATACATAATATACCAACATCTGTACAGAGTTTTATGCTACCTTCTTGATGACTAAGAGTATATATTATTTGAAAATTAAGCATAATCAGCACTGATTTTGGAGGCAGCCTACCTCAGACCAATGTTACAAAAAATTCATTTGTTCGGAAATATGAAAACCATGTGTAAATTTCGGAGATCACTAGCCCTCCTATAGCATGTTTTGTTTTCCAGGTTGTGTCTTTGAACTCTTGATTATCCAAGCTTTGTAATTGAGTGGGAACCTGGACAGCGATAGTTTCTATAGCTTGATTGCTATGTAAATGTACACTGTTCGGAATGATTTCGTAAGTTGTACTTCGTATACGGATTTATTCTTGTGTATTGCCATTTTGAAGGCGTAGGAATGCAGGTGTGCATTTCGTGTAGAAAGTTACATGAACCGTACACTTGCCATTCTAGGTGTACCAAATAAAACGTAATGTAATTGTCTTTTGTCCGTAGTCCAGCTAGTCCACCTGTGGATAATCGAGAGTTTCTATTTGAGTAGAGCATGACATTTATTGTAAGATGGTGTTGGCAACTTACGAAATATACGCTTTTTGTAAGATATGTTGGGGTGTGTGTGAAGAGCCTTTGAGGGGCTTCTGTTGATTGCAGTCTGACGAAATGGGCAGTTTCTGTTCAGTGGTTCGTGGAGTTTTGAGCGCCCACTTCATGGTTGGTAACTTTTTAGTGAAAACTTTGCAGACTTCTAAACACAGGCACATTGTATTAAGTTCTCTTGGTTGTCATTGTAAACATTTTGCAAGGAACAGTAAGACATTTCTAAGGCATACATTTTGCCTGCTGAACGGCGATGTGAGAATTGCGTGCGATTGTTTTATATAACAGCTCTGCGTGTTGTCTCTGTTGTGCCGTAGCTACCTTGCGCCGTCACCCCTCGATCGTGACATGCCGCCGCCACGTCGATTCTAGACGAGCGATTGTGTGCGTCTCTTCACCGTAGCGATGTAAGAAGTGCAGACGGCGCTCACTTGGAAGGTGTCAGCGGTACAAAACACAGAAAACAGTTGTGCGGAGATGTCGTAACTTTTACTCTTCACCATTTTATTTTCGATTAGATATTAATTTAGCATAGACACTTGGCTTGATAGAATAATTTGAAAGCAAGAGAAAGACAGTGAAAACTGATGGTTGGCGTGCACAACCAGGAGTGTGTAGTGGTCCGTGATTCATCAGTTAATCATACGTAGCTTAATAACCAGATGTGAGTAAATCCGTGTCACTTGATCTTTGCTAGTTGTGTTGTTAGTATTGCGCAATCATTGTAGAGTGATTATAAACGTAACTTTTTTTTATTTGTTTTGAAGCAATATACAACTTTTTTTTTCTTTCTTTAGCTTCAGGCAGTGCAACAGTGCAGGTTTTAACTAATCTGTGGCAATTTCTTCTCCCTTTTTGATTGTGGAAGTTTTTAACTCGTATTTCTTTTGTAGCCCTTAGTCTTCCATTTATTATATGTGTAGTAATCTCAACGGCATCGACTTTCATTGTAACCAGCAAAGTAATAAATACATTTTCCACGAAATCATGTGAAGTTTGAAATATGGATCTTACCCATGTGCGATGGAAGGTGGGGGGGGGGGGAGACATACCCTAGCCGTTATTCAGTTTGAAGGGCAGTGTGTTAGATCACTTTACTTTACAGAGGATCATTTTGAAAAGTGTTAGTTTTTTTAAACACATTTTGTTTTTTGTCTCATGTAGAATATTGATTGCTACCACACCACACAGAGATTATTTATGTTCATTTGTGCTTGCATTGAAGGTAAGGTTTGTGGTCAGACAGTTTGTTAATCCCTTTCCTAAATTTCTTCATTCTTTCATATAATCATACCTGATGGTGGCTGTGTATTAAGCATGTGCTTTGAATAAGCATCAGATTGTAAAATACGTTAGTTTTGAGGTCATTCAGTGTATCACACAGTGCAGTGCTCCAGTGTTGTTTTCACGGTATATAACGCTACAATTACAAGTATCTTCAGCGGCATTTGTATTGTTCAAATTTTTTCTATGTATGTGGCTGTCCTTTTGCATGACAGTTGATAGTGTTAGACCTACCCCGTGTCAGTGTGGAAGACTAGTAGGTTGGGGATCCATGGTTTCATCAGCCACTTGTGTCCAGTGTAATAGTATCTTGATTACTTCATACCTAGTGTTCATTGTAATAGGTATTTGGCCACTTACACAAGCAAATGTATTCTCAAAATGTATATTTTTTTGAGTGGAGGGGGGGGTGACATTTTCTGCATATAACTGGAGGTCTTAACAATGGATCATCAGAGTATGTCGTCATTTATGAGGATTTGTCTTGGAGGGAAGCTGGGGCACTTGTATGGGCCACAAGTATTGGAGCATTTATGCACCATTCTTGATGGATTTTAAGATTAGTTAAATTTTGAGTTCTGAAACTTCTGCTTCTTTGTGAAATTGTAGACTACTGTTAGTGTTTGTTGCAACAACACGTCAGACATTAGGGCTGTTGGCTCATATAGGGACAGAAGTCTGATGTATCTGCAGCTGTACATCACTGTCGTGCTGCACTGTGCTGTATAAATTGTCCTGATCCGGAAACATTCACTGTGTTAGATGTTGGGACTTATTTATTAATTGCATTTTTTTTTTTTCATTAACCTGGGCAACGTTTATCCATGGGTTTACAAATCCCAGGTGCCAGATTACCCAGTTGACTATATTTGTATGATGGCACCTAGTATTTGTGGGTCTTCAGCGTGGAACTTCATATCATCCTTCTGGTGCCTGTGGGTTCATGGTGGATTTTAGATTTTTGGAAGGTTTATTTACCCCTCTATTTATGGGCATAACTGATAAAATTTAAATTTGATATGCAGAAGTTGTCATTTAAATACTTATGAACAATGGTGAATACTGGCAACTCTATTGAGAAGGAAATGAAAGAAAAATAGCAGCTGGAAATAGGGCATATCATGTTCACAAAACACTATTTTCATCAAAATTAATATCCTGAAACGTCAAACTACTACTTTATAACACGTTAATTCACCCAACAGTAACTTATGCCTCTGAAACATGGGTGCTTAAGGAAATTATGACAAACTGATGATTTTTGAAAGAAAGATCATGAGGCAGATATTTGGTCCTACAAGACCAAATGATGGCTGTGGGAGAATTAAAACTAATCAAGAAATAAATTATATATTAGAAGGACAAAATATAATTAGGATTATTAAAAAATTAAGATTAAACTGGTAAGGCCATGTTGAACGCATGGCTGAGGATAATATTGTGCAGAAGATTAAGAAATGGAAACCCATGTCTAAAAGACCAACTGGAAGACCTAAAACACATTGGGAAGATGACTTTTGGAAGATATAAAGGGCATAAATATACACAATTGGAAGAAAGTAGCACAGAATGGAGATAGTTGGAAGAAAGTGGTTGAGCAAGCCAGAACCTTAAGTAGGTTGTAGCGCTTTATAAGAAGCAGCAGTTGCCAGTCTTTTCATGAAATCAGAAGTGTCTTGTTAACTTTAGGAGTGTGTGTAGGGTGTTGCTAACCCATAATAGTGGTTGGGCCTTTTACAGGGTGGTGTTAAACCTTTAGGAGACATTTAAATGACAGTGGTATCTTTCGATGGCCTTAGTTTTTCTGGCTTGGCATGGCCATCTGAAATGCAACCAAGTAAACTTATACCAGAATATGGCATGCTGGGCCATTCGCCGGCATAGTTTAGAGACCATTGTAGGGTCTTGTTGGATGATGAAGTTCAAAAGCTTGTACACATGCATGTCCTCTTTGTAGTAGTCTGAAAAAAGGGGGTGTCTTATTGGCATTGTTTTAAACCCTTGCTTTAGAATATGCCTATTGTCCAAGCAAACCAGGAGGGAGCCGAACTTACTTACTCCATGGTGCAGAATCCTTCTTGAGTAGCCAACTGGTTTGCATCTGGCCAAGAAATTCCCCGCATTTCACGGAACCTGAAGGTTCATTACCGCACTCACAAGTGTCCGCCACCTATCTATCCTGGGCCAGCCGAATCCAGTCCATATACCCACATCCCACCTCCTGGAGATCCATCCTAATATTATCTATCCATCTACGCCTAGGTCTCCCCAGTGGTTCCTTCCCTCCGGTTTCCCCACCAAGACCCTATACACCCCCCTCTCCTCACCCATACATGCCACATGCCCAGCCCATCTCATTCTTCTCGATTTTATCACCTGCACAATATTGGGTGAGGAATACAAATCATTTAGCTCCTCGTTATGAACTTACAGAAATAAAATCATATTATGAACGTGGCTAATACGTAACATGCGTTGTACATGTAATGTTGAGGCGTGTTCACGTGACCATTGTTGCCGTGTACAACCAATGAGTATTGCAAATTTCGAGCACGTGTCAATAGCTTCAGTTATCCGGCACGCATAGCGCATGCACCGTATTGTCATCTGTGGCATATCTGGCTCTGTGGTATTTTTTCACATTAGCTCATAAATGGCGCTATTTTTGGAAAAAGTTATTGAACATAAAATGTGTGTGTTGATTTTCCTTGCAACCTCTGAGTGGCATTTCTCACTCTAGGAAGGATCAGCTACATACGAAGGTCTTCTTGTGAAGTACCCATTATTCTTGTCGAATTTTATGAAGCTTGAATTTTCTCATAATTTTCGAAACATGTTCAGATATCATGAAAAATCCACCCCAGTGCAAGCCGTTCTGTGCAGGCTGGTGGGCATTGGACAGAGGTAGACATGATGAAGCTAATAGTTGCCTTTCGCAATTTTGTGAATGCCCGTGAAAGTGAGACTTTAAATGTTATGGAATGATAGCAAAACAGCACAAGTACGTTGATGAAGAAGTAATGGATTACACTTCAGAATTGGTTTTTCCATTCAGTTACAATCTTCTTTCATCCCATATGTTATCTTAAAACACAAAGATACAAATGTATTCAGGGCTGATTTTACTGGTACTTTTATATGGACATGGAAATCTGTCTCGGATTAAGAGAAGAAAAGATTAACCTGCTTGGGTTGTTGGATGATTTTTTTGTTTGGCAACTAGCAGTATGATGTGCCAGCCATGTCTGCAGCCATTTAAGGAGACTGGTCTGTAAACACATTTCTGGCTAAAAAGCCGAACAGTGGGGAATGTCTTTCTGCTATTTTGTGGACAAGTATTTTGGAAAGTGTAAGTATTTTTATAATGTGACTGCATTTAATGATGCATTTCCCCTCTTGTCTGCCCCCCTCCCCCCCCCAAAAAAAAGCTTCCGGGCCCTTCAAGGCAGAAGCAAAACTTGAATAAGCGTACGGTTAAGATTTTGTGATATTGAAACTGGCACAAGCAATAAAAGAGGGAATGATTGTCCAGTTATGGAATGTACTTTAGATTGACTGACAGTGATATGTGGGATGATCCAGCTGTGAACAGATGGTGTGGGCTTGGAGTTCATATTTCATTCCAAGGAAAAAAGTGCCATTTGTTTTAGGGGCCTGAAAAGAACATGAATTGTTTTTCGTGTGTGTTCGTTGTGGCCGGAGGTGGTAATGGAGTAATAGGTGTGATTCGCACTAATTTGTATAGGAAACGAAAGGTGCTTCTGCTGTTTTTTTTGTGATTGCAGTCACAGGCGGAAGTGATGTATGTGAAATTAGTGGGAAAATGTTAAGAGGTTATGTGCCTTTGTTCATGCATATACTCACCACCAAGTCATATGCCAACAATGACCCTCTTCTCCCCAAAACCATTTCATTATGCATACTGTAACAGGACATGGAATTCTTTTCATGTACATGGACTCGGAATGTTCATATGTGTTTGTAGGTACTGGCACAAAACACGTGTGCTATAGCTGGGCAGATTCTACACCCACATATATATTTATTAATTCTGAACCACAAACTTTACACTGTATTAAACATTAAAAAATTCTGCATTGACAAATTTCTGTTGAAAAAAATACAGCTACTAGGCATTGTTCATTAATGTGGGGTAAAAACTTTAATTTTTTTCAATCCTGTACAATTTCTGTGTGGGTGGGTTGCTGGAAGGGATATTACAACAGACAGTTTCAGCGAGAGAGTTGCCAGAATGGCAGTGTTGTTTGTTGAGCGCTTGCTTAACAAGTGATGCACATTATGCTAATAAGTGTAAATTGCTGTGTGTTGGCATTCTTGCTATGAGGGAGAGTCAAATGAAAACCTTAAAATATTTAAGGTATGTCTTTCCCTCGCCGATGTAATGGTACAGGGGAGTCAAATGAAACGCTTAACATATTTAAGGTTTTCGTTTGACTCACCCTCGTATATAAAACATTAAACGGAACAGGAACCCTCAGGCTAAATTGAAAAAAATGTGACATACAGAGTGGAGTTCTTGAAGTTGAACTAAGCAGCAGGGTGCAGTGCTTTCATGGTCCCAAAATGGAGAAAATGAGCAGTTTCAACCCCATTATTTGCTACAAAATCTAAAGCAAGTGTGATGGTGAAGTGTAGGTGGGTAGTGTTTTTCGTAAGACTTAAATCTCACCTTACACAGTGCATATATGTGTAGTTTACAGTAATTCTGAGGAATAGATGCAACGTCTGATGATCAGACTGGTCCTTGTGAATGCATTAATTTGAAGATACTGACAAAAGCAGCTATATAACACCCAATGTAGGCAAGCCTTGCCAAAGGGACTAAAAAAGCACTTTATTGGAAAACTTCCACACAGAAAGAGGTTTTGTTTGTTGTTTATGTCACCAGAAAAGAACACTTCACTACTGCTTTTTGTGCTCAGGTCGCTTTTGAGTAGATCCTTCCCTTGATATAACAGTCCTTTTTCTCCGTGTCTTGCACATGAAGTGAAGAGTTGTTTGGGGAGCATTAGAACCTGTGGCAGAGGAAGTAACGGGAAGGTGCATAGAGTGTCATAGTAAACACATTTGTAGTTTTCTGTCTTCACCACAGCTGATAAAATCATGGATAAATTGGGTGAGGCAGGTGGCATGCATGGGAGACACAGTAATTGCACATGTATTTGTAATTTTTGTGGAAAGGTTTGAAGGGATCTGACCAGTCACAAGACCAGTGGGGGTATTGTACTTACAGTCCTTGGAAATAGAGACAGGTGATTTGACGTGGATACATTTGGCTCAAGATAGGGACCTATGGCAGGCTTTGTATATGCACTGAAGATCCCTTACGTTACATAATACATGGTCTACGTCTTTCCTGAGTACCTGAATGGACAGCTGCACAGTTAATACCATCCTTAGAACTCAGTATGCTCTGGGCTAGTGGAAAATTGAGGTTGTATAATGGGAAGAATTTTGTGGCACTAATTATCTGTGAATGCGTTTAGATGTGGATATTAACACATTGAGGACGGGGCATTTAAATTGTTAAAATGCCCATTCCTGGGGTTTAAACAACTTAAATCAACTTTTGTACTGTGTTTCTTTTAAAAATTTATAACAAATTCGCAATCAATTTTTGTGAACTGAAATTTTCAGGAGTTGCTCACCAAAGACCGTAGTAGTGCTGGAGGGTGTGATACCTCTGGAAACTTATGCGTATTTGGACCGTGCATCACCTTGATATTTGAATAAAGGGTGACCATCTAGATGACACTTGCTTTATTATATATTGCTCAACATGTTTCAGACGTTAATACGTCCATCTTCAGGAGCTAGCGAGTACTTGTTGTGTTGTGTAGGCTGACTTGAGGCGTGCTGG
>Ga0131853_10022695_pt1 | contig 11349 bp, 1 predicted proteins | sample TergutLab28metaG_FD_92764 | JGI IMG/M metagenome (GOLD analysis project Ga0131853, IMG submission 92764) | Labiotermes labralis P1 segment gut microbial communities from Petit-Saut dam, French Guiana - Lab288 P1 (version 2) (version 2) | ecosystem: Host-associated > Arthropoda: Insects >...
ACCGGGTCAGTGTGATTTAAGCTAAAGCTTGCACTCGTGGACGCACTCAACAGATTGTCTTCAAGTGCTTCTCCTGCATAGATAGCGGTAGCATAAACACTGTCCAGTGCTCCTACGCTATCTTGCTCTGTCACCGTGTAGGTCTGAGCAGGCACGGCAGGTAGTCCAGTCAGCAGGGCTGGTGCGTTTGCACTCAAGCTGACGACCGCGACTGGTTGGCCAGCAGCAGGTTCATAGCTACTGTCTGCATAGACAGGCGTGTCTGCGTCCAGGTAACCCACGTAGCTGTAGGTCTGTCCGCTTCCAGCAAGTGTCGTGTCAAAGAGCACCGTCTGGCCTTCGCTGTTTTCAACAGCTACTTCAAAGACGGTGTTGCCGTCTACGTTCCAGTCAGAAGGTGTTCCTGTGACCTCTTTGCTCAGCAGTACGTCGCCGGCACCGGCAAAGGTGTTGGTGACCGTCACAAAGCCATGTGCACGGCGCCCTGCGGCGTTCAGGACAATCTGTCCTTCACTGGGTGCACGGTTCGAAGCATAAGCTGCAGAGAGCAGACCAGCGGGGCTTGAAGTCTCGATGACCTCATAGCTGCCAGCAGGCAGGTTGGTGATGCGCGCCATGCCGTCGTACCAGGCCCAGAAGGGCAGCACGGTCGTAATGTCTGCAACGGCCGCCTCGATTTCCGGTGTCAGATACAGGTTTATCGCTGCAATGACGGCCTCGATGTTAAGTGCTGCACCACTTGCATCGACGTAAGTGCCCCCTGCGGTCTTTTCGCCCACATAGATGTAGCGCGTTCCGCCAAAGGCAGAGCTCCGGGCCTTTACAAAGGCGAGCACATTGTCTGCATCAGCGCGGTCAGTGTTTACAACCGTCGCGGTAAAGATCGTGGTGCTGTCAATGTCCCAGCGAGCCGTGTCACCGTCGAGCATCTTGCGAACGCCCAGTTGCGAGGGCCCCAGGTGTGTCAGCGGGCTTGCAAAGTCATTGACCACCGTGATGCGGTTGTCACTGCTTTGGCCAGAAGCCGAAGCAGTGATGCTCAGTGCTGCCGTCAAGGTCTCTTCATTGCTGTCCAGATAACTAATGCTGTGGGTACCCACAGACTGGTCATCAACTTCAACCAGATAGTAGTCACCGGCAGGCAGCTGTGAAATATGGACAAAGCCGTCTGCTGCTGCACAGATTTCAAAGCTTGTCAGCAAGTCATCCATCGTATAGGCAGGATGCTTACTAATCCGTGACAGCTGCGAGAAGATTTCAAGCACGTGTGCCATGTCGAGCACATTACCGGCGCTGTCATAGTAGTTAGTGCCGTCGGTCTCGCCCATGTAGTAGTAGTCGCCAGCACTGGACACCGTGACACTGGCCGTCATGCCGCCACTGGGGCGCGGACCTGGTGGCAAGAGATCAAGCTGTGCGGTCGCTGGCGCTGCGGGTAGCAAGACAATGGCGCGGTCAGTATCTGCATTGTACAGCGTTGCCGTAAAGTTCGTATCAATACTGACGCCCCAGGGTTCGGGGTAGCCTTCAAGTCGTTTTTCAACTATCAGCTCTTCGTCACCCAGGTAGAGCACCGATCCGTCATAGCTGTTCGTGACTTCAACCTCTATCTGCCCGGCGTTTATCAGGGCCGGCGGTATCCGTGAAGGGTCTTCTTCGCTTCCGACTACAACATAAGTGACGCTGTGATGATGCTCTGCACTATCGCTAAAGACTTCGTCTACCAGATAGCTTCCTGGAATCATATCAACGAGGTCTGCACCAGCATCAGCGCTAATATCTACGACTGTTGTGTACTGCGGATAATCAGCAAGTACGCCGTCTGCCGCATCGGGGTAGCCATAGCTAGCAAATGAGGACTCTGGCAGGGCCGCCTGTGCATTCCATGCGAGGAAGTAGACCATACCAGAGGCATCGACTTCACCCACCAGACGATAGACACGACGACCAGCCGCAGAATCTTCAAGCTGCTCGAAGACCAGCTTGCGACCGGTGGCAACATTTTCGACCCAGGCTGCAAAGGTAGTTTCTGCAGATATGCCAAAGGCAGCTGCGTCCCCGTCGCGGTACTGGTCGATGGTCTTATCAATAGTCATTTCAGCACGCTGCTTGCTTAGGTAGTCATTGACGACGGTCAAGGTGTAGACCTCGTCATGAACCAGGTCGAAGCTGAAGCTGACTGTCGAGCTATCAGCGTCTCCACTGATGTCTGTGCCCTCATAGATGCTTGTCGCATAGACATCTACTGCAGCTATTTCTGTAATCGTATAGCTGTCGACCGGATGTGCTGGCAAGCTCTTCAAGCGGGCAGGTACGTTCACGCTAAAGCTGATCTGCGTCACGGTGTTAGCGACTGACACGTCATACGTCGGGTCACGGGGCACCAGTGTTGTACCGTCGAGGTAACCAACATAGGTGTAGTCACCAGCTAGGGCCGCGTCACCAATCTCGAAAACCAGAGTCTGGCCGGCTTCGTTTTGAAGCTCAGCGCTAAAGACCGTGTCTGGACTTACTCCCCAATCTTGCGGGCTTCCCGTAAGCGCCTTATAGACCTCGACGTCGCCGGGTCCTGCAAAGATATTCGTGATGTTGACAAAGCCGTTGCGGTAACGACCGCGGGCGTCCAGGTGAACCGTCCCATCGCTGGGCGCGCGGTTCGAGGCGTAGCTTACGCCGGTCATGCCTGCAGGGTCAGAGGTTTCGGTGACCACATAGTCGCCTGCGGGTAGGTCCGTGATGCGGGCTACTCCGTCATACCAAGCCCAGAACGGCAGGTAGGTCGTGATGTTTGCCTTTGTCGCTGCGATTTCAGGCTCGAGGTAGAGGTTAATCGCGCGGATGACCGCATCGATGTTGAGCGCTGTACCAGCCGCGTCAACATAGTCGCCGCTACTGGTCTGTTCGCCGATATAAATATAGCGGCTGCCAAAGACCGTACTGTTTGCTCTCACGAAGGCCAGGACGTTTCCACTTTCCGCAGTCTCAGCATTTCTGACCTGAGCATAGAAGGTCGTGGAGGTCTCAATACCCCAGCTTGCCCAGTCGCCATCGAGCGTCTTACGCACGCCCAGTTGCGAGCTGCCTTGGTGCAGCAGCGGGCTTATGAAGCTGTTGACCACGGTGATGGTCGCTTCATCGGAGGCTTCAAGGCGCAAGGCACCTTCGAGAGGGTTAGCTTCGCTGTCGCGGTAACTAATGGTGTGCTCGCCCATAGACTGGTCGTCTGTTTCAAGCACGTGGTAGTTGCCAGCAGGCAGCTGATGGATCTGCAGTTTCGGGTTCATTCCTTGCGAAATCTCGAAGCTGTAGACAATGTCAGCTGTGGTGTAAGCAGGCGATTTATTGATGCGTGACAGATTCGAGAAGACCTCGAGGACGTGTTCGATGTCGAGCACGCGACCCAGGTTGTCGTAGTAGACGCCGTCTGCGTATTCACCAATGTAGTGATAGCCCTGCATCTGCACGGCTGCGCTCATCATGCCGCCACGCGGGTCAGAAGGCTGTACGGGTGCTGAAAAGACGGGTAGCAGGGCGATAACCCGGCCCGTCTCGCTGTTATAGAGACTTGCCGTAAAGGTCGTCGCATCACTGACGTCCCAGGCTGCCGGATAGCCTTCAAGCAGCTTTTCAACATGGAGGCTGCTGTCACCTAGGTACAGGACAGAGCCGTCATAGTGGTTTCTGACCGTTGTCTGGATGTGTTCACCGTTTGCCAGCGGCTGTGGTGTCTGCGAGCTGACATCAGCTGCATGATAGGTCACCGTATGCTGGTGTTCTGCGTCATCGACAAAGACTTCATCGACCCGGTAGGTACCAGGCGGCAGTTCACCCATGCTGGCGCTCTTGATGCCGCTGATGTTGATCTTCCAGGTATAGAAACGATTGTCAGAGAACTTTCCTGAAGGCGCATCATCACCCGGTATTGTCCACTGGGCATTGGTCGTTTCGCCCTGCGCCGTGTCTGGATGCCACTGCAGCAGGTAGACATTGGCGTCGCCGCCTGTTTCTGTAACGTTAGCATCGACTTCACCAACAAAGCGGTAGTAGGTCGAGCTTGCACTGTCAGCTGTTACTGCTACGAACAGAAGCTTTCTGCCGGTTTCAGGGTTTTCCATCCAAGCATCAAAGACCGTCGTGTCACTAATGCCAAAGGCTGCAGCGTCACCCATGCGGTGCTGCGTAATCTGCTTTTCTATCAGCATCGTGGCGCGCTCTTTGTAGAGGTACTGATTCACAAAGGTCAAGATGAGCTCGGTATCGCGAGCGTGCTCGAACTGGTATTCTGCGTCCTCGCTGGCAGGGGTGCCGCCCAGGTCTTCCCCAACAAAGATGCTGGTCGCATAGACGTTATCAAGACTTAGTTCGCGCACGGTGTAGTTTGCCACCGGATAGGCAGGAACGTTCGTCAGAAGCGCTGGCTCTGTCTCGCTGAAAGCGATTTCCGTCGTCGGGCTGCCTGCTGCTTCGTCATAGCTTGCGTCAGCAGGAACAAAGGTCGTCCCGTCCAGGTAGCCAATGTAGGCATAGGCGCCCGGAACGCCCGTCAGGGCTTCATCTTGATCAAAGACCAGCTTTTGCCCGGCCTCATTGACCAGTTCTGCACTAAAGGGCGTCGAGGCACTGACGTCCCAGTGTCCCGGATAGCCTGCTAGCGACTTGTTCAAAATGATGTCGCCAGGACCCGCAAAGATATTATTGAGCGTCATGAAAGCATGTGGCGTTTGCGCGTCCAAAGTCGCCACACCATTGTCAGGACTTCTGAAGCTACTAAAGGCTCCCACAAGGCCTGCATCAACAGCCGTGGTTTCTGCGATGACATACTGCCCATGAGGCAGATGAGTCAGGCGAGCACGTCCATCTACTGCCGCCCACACGGGGATTTCAGTCACGATATCGGCCTCGGTATAGGCTACGGTTGGTTCGAGCCATTTGTTGAGTGCGTCCAAAGCTGCAACATAGTCGATGTATCCGCCATCAGGTGTTCGGTAGTCACGACCGTCGTATTCGCCAAAGTAGATATAGCGGGTACCAAAGGGTGAATAGGGAGCCTTGACAAAGGCAAGCTTGTTGCCCGATTCATCACCTTCGCGGGTGACTTCTGTCATAAAGGTAGACGTAGCTTCGACACTCCAGCCAGCTGTGTCGCCGCTAAGAGTCTTTTGGATACTTAACTGGTCGCTACCCAGATGCGCTAGGCTTCCATCAAAGTAGTTATTGATCTGAATGGCGACAGCTTGCCCACCATCTGCTGACGGTACGTCATGCCAGGCAGGCAAGACGACGATGCGGCCCTCCATGAAGGGGTTTTCTTCGCCATCAAGCTTTTCATGTAGCAAGATATCCCAGGGTGTCAGACGACAAATCTGAACCGGGTGCTTCTTGCTAAAGGTTACGTGGTTAACGATTCTTTCCATGAGGCTTTCGCGGGTCTCTGTCGGGGTCAGCTCGCCATCAGGTGATTCTGAGGTGATTTGACCGCGCAGATAACCTTGGTAGACGATGCCCGTGGAAGGACGCGTGTAAGGTGTCGTGTCAAGGAATTCCAGCATGTCCTCATAGCTTGCAAACTCTTCGACGTCTAGGTATTCAGGAACGCCGCCACTGCGGAAGCCCTCATCAGTAATGTAGACGTAGTAGACACCGGTTTCAGGATTGTGCTCGCCCAGGAGGTGCAGATGCTGGGCGCGCTCCCCATTAATGCTGGCCACAACGTGGTCCATTTTCAGGAAGAGCATTTCGTTGCCACTGTAATCTGCAATCAGGGTGTCGCCGTCAAATTCGCGGCGCAGGCTTTCTGCGTGGATGTCAAAGACGGTTTCTTCGTCAATGCCAAAGGCCGCATAATCACCAGAGAGCTCTTTCGTCAGGATGCCGCGCAAGTTACCACGCAGCAGGTACGAGTTAAAAATCGGTATCGGGCTGGGGGCAGCACTTGTAATAGGAAATACTCTGCGCGGACCGTCAGGATCATCGGGCATGTCTTGCGTGAAGAGGATACGGATGGTCCACAAGTCATCCAGGTTGTATTCGTCAACATAGACGACTTCAGTGACGTGCTTGAAGAAGTCTTCAACAACCGTGATGTAACCCGCATATATCTGGAAATAGCCTTGTACGCCTGGGTCAGCATCGATGTCATAGCCATCTGCAACAAGGTCAGGTCGCGCAACTTTGTCGCTGCCATCAGGCAGTGAGGTTCCCACGTATTCCCAGAACAGATCGTTCAAGTCATTGACGTCATGAGATTCATGCGGTCTAAAGAGGTGAATGCGGTCCTTTGTCTGGTTCCAAATGCGCACGTCGAAGGGTACGTTTTCATCAATACCCCAGGTGTCAGGTCGCCCGATGAGGTTCTTTATCAGAGCCAAGTTATCAGGGATGGGCGTAAAGGTATTCACAACTTCTGCTCTGGCAGATTCGAGTGCCGCAATATTGACCTGCGTGCCAACACTAGACTGTCCTGACAAGGTCGGACTATATCTGACCTGTTGATACCAGGCCTCGGTGTCAGTGGTCGGAACGAGGGTTCCGTCGTTTTTGACCTCCATGACGCTATAAGAACCAGGCCAGAGGTTAGATACGCCAAGGCCTTTGGCCTGGGTAATGGTGAGCTGTGTCAGCACCGTCAGTGGATTATCACTGAGCTGGTTTGCTTCATTTAAGACGGTGCGCTGCCAGTCTTTGTCTGACCAGAACCAGGGGTCAGGACTGCCGTCGCGCATCCAGGCTTCCAGAGCCTGAGCGTAGCCATCTGGATGACTTTCAACAAAGGCATTGAAAACTTCAAGGTATTGTTCCAGACTGGCGATACCATGAATCTGGTGTTCGCCCATGTTGCCGGCACAGAAGAGCGTGCCTTCAGTGTAACCATAGGGCTCACTGAGGTCTGGTCTGTTAGGGTCTTCTATATGCGGTCTAAAGAGTAGGAAGTTACCAAATTGCGGAGAAGTAGGTCCGTTCCAGCCATCGTTATCCCACACCATGACCGTAAAGGGCGAGTTAGGCCCAACGCCGTGGTCTGCAGGCGTACCTTCAAGATACTTAGAGATATAGAGGTTGGCAAAAGCAGCTTCCTGGAATTCATTGGTGACGGTTACGGTCGTGTCTCTACCTGCATCGGCACCGTACCTCGTCGGGTCGAACTGCCCCGTCGTATTGGGAGCCGCGTCCATCAGGTCATCAAAGCTGTAGCTGATTCTGATTTCGGGCTTACGTGCGCTTCCAGCCCAGGCATCGAGTTCCGTAATTACGTAATCAAGAAGCGGTGTATAGAGATCTGCATCAGCGTAGCCAAAGGCAGGCACGCCAATGAGCTGTGCAGGCTTATTGACGCTGAAAGATATCGGTGTGCCTGTTGAAGAGAAAGCTCTCCAGACATAGGCAAAGCTGTTGCCATCAGGCGAGGCTGTGGTGTCAAAGCTTAGGTACAGCTCCTCGCCTTCAATGGTCGTCCTCAACACAACTTCGTGCACCGTGTCATCGGTATTGCCCCAGCGGAAGTGGAAGCCCTTGGGGTCATTTCCGTAGTCTTTCATGACGCCCAGGTTGAAGGGCGTGAGCGTACGGTCGGTGCGCAAGGTAATGCGCCCGATGGTACCGATGTCGCTAATCAAATAGTCATTGAGCCAGTTAAAGGTGTAAATGTCATCGCTTTCCACCTGCACCAGACGTGTATCCCAGATGACCCTCTGCAAAGGTCCGGTAAAGTTGCCTGCGCCGTTGCTCGGCAGCAGGTATTCGACGAAATTGCCCGGCTCGAAGGGGTGCTGTACCGTCAGCTTCCAATTGGGGCCGGTACCGTACTGTCCCTGCAAGTGCCAGGAGAGGTTCTTTGTTGCCGTGCTGATGGGGCTCGTCAAGCCTGAGGTATTAGGCAGGGGTGCTAGGAAAGTAACGACCGCCGGGTTCACCGGTGGCACGGGTGTATTCCAGTTTTTCCAAGATCCAGTATTAATGGGCATACCGTGTGAATCGAGGGCAGCATTATTTGCGATTGTCTGCTGACCTGGGAAGCTGATTCTGATTCTTACGATGTCAAAGACGTCTTGACCGTTTGAATCTACACCAATCTTGACCTTGAATTCATCTTCCAGCCAGGAATCACTGATGCGGCCACCCTGCCCCGCATTGGGGCTAAACAAATAGGTACCGTTAACGATGACCGGGTCAGATACGAGCTGCCAGTATTTAGGGTTGTAGGGATTGGGCTTAAAGCGACCCAGAGCGCGACCGGTATCGTACTCGGTGTTGTCCGCGATGGTGTCGGGGTCGATACGCAGGGTGTAAGAAATCTCGAGAGGTGTGCCCGTCAGGATGATGGTCTGGTCATAGATTTCCCAGATGAGGGCATTTTTGAGAACGGCGCCATTAACGGCCGTGTAGTTTTGCTCAAAGCGTACGCCATAGCCGGTACCACTGGGCAGGTCTGCAATACTCAGAGGAATGAAGTCACCCAAATCATCGACGACTTCAGCATAGACGTACTGGAAGGTGTCTTCTTGCCCAGCAGGCGCGTCTTGCAGGTGCACCAGGGGCAGTACCGGGTCGTTGTCACGACCGTCAGGATAGAGGTACTCACCAATGAGGCTTAGGCTCACATTGATGAGTCCGTTCGGTCGCTGTTCGCTTGCCGCGTAAGAGGTCTCTTCAGATTCGAGGATCTCATCGGTCCAGTACATCTGATGAACGACCTGCTTGCCCACGATGACTTCGCCTTCGCGTGGCGCGGTGCCTTCAGGCAGAGCTTCAAAGGTTCCTGCCTTGATTTCCTTGCCATCATCGCCCGCAATTATGACGTAGTCAGCCAGGGCGGCAATGGGGGGATCATGGGAAGCCTCTGCTTGAGCAGTGTCTTCGAGCAGTATCTCTGTGCCCACGACAAGGGCAAGCAGAGCTAGAAAGCCCAACAAAAATAGGACAGGTTTCCTCTTTACATCGTGCAACATGGCGATCACCTCTTGTATCGGATGAGTCCACACTAACACTCTTTACTCATGCTGTCTACATATATGCTACATATTTGTTTTAAATATTTTTCACACCCAATTAACAATCTCACCACAAATATGAGAGCTTTTTTATCCTCTTTCCCTTGTACCTGCGCCTACGAGCCTTTGTCATGCCGCGGTCCGACGCGGCATCTCGCCCTTGACCTTTCGGGCGCAGTGCGCCCGTCATAGGTCCTGTGCGCAGCACAGGTGCATGGGGCTGCGGCACAGGTGCATGGGGGGGGTAAGAGAAAGGCCCGGTCCTCATTGTGAGGACCGGGCCTTTGATTCTTTACGGTGGGGGACGCTGGGCGTACTCCCCCGCTTTTGCTTTGGACCTACTGGTCGTCGGCGTCTGCTGGGTTACCGCGCTGGTGCAGCTGTTGCTGGCGGCGCAGTTCACCACGGTCGAAGTTCACGTGACAGGACTCGCAGGTGTGCATGTCGTGACAGCTCATACAGGAGTCTCCGCCGGTGGCAAGGGTTGCCTCTGGATGCTGGATCCATTCCCAGTTGACGCTTGGGTCGAACTGCCAGCCTGGTACGTACTTTTCGCGGTGGTGACAGGCACTACAGGTGTCGCCGTCGCTGGTTCCGTAGGCAAAGTGTGCCGCACGCTGCGTGTTATTGATGGGCGAGGTCACGTGACAGATGGCACATGAGTCTGGGTTCGCCTTGATGTCATCAATGTGTGGCTGACGGAAGTAACCCTCGGGGTGAGGCATTCTGATACCGCCGTGACAGTCATCACAGAAGCGCGTGGTGTGACAGGTATAACAGTAGTTGATGGCACGGACATTGGGTACGTTGGCCAAAGCGCGCACGGCTGCATTTGACTGGTCGTACTTGCTCATGTCGTTGTAAGTTGGGAAGTGCTTATCATCTTCATCGATGAACTCTTGTACGTTCTGGGCGATTTCCAGATACCAAGGACCATGCACGTCTTCAACGAAGTGAGGCACGCGGTGGTTGTCTGGCACCAAATCAAAGTTTTCAGTGTGGCAAATCGAACATTCGCCGGTCGCACCAGGGAACTGACCAATCGGATAGGGCGTCGTTACTACCTGACCATCGTATTCAGAGAAACGATGGCAGCGATAACAGGCCGTCATCAGCATGAAGTCATCATGGCGTGGGTCATGTCCGTCGGTGGTGGGGAATCCGTAGGGCTCCCAGCCGCCGCCTTCATAGTGACCAACACGGTTATGACAAGCCGTACAGGTGATATGCAGGTCGGTGTGCGCCCAGTGATCCATGATGATGCCCGGGCTTGTGGAGGGCTCGCCTCTCATGCCGGCGCCACCACGGTTTTCCAGACGGTGACACTGCGTACAGTGATAGTACGGCAGCTTTGTCGGATTCATGGCTAGCCCGCTCAAGGGGTTAATGGGCATGTCCGAGGTTCGCATAATCGCAGGCGGCAGTTCTTTAAACAGCGCCTCGACCTTGAACATCAGGAATGATACCGGGTCTCCACCTGGCTGCTTGTGGCAGGCAATACAGGCGACCTGAGTATGTGTCGAATTGTCATAACTCGACACCGCATCGGTCTGTGGATAGTGGCAAATTGCCGCACAAAACCAGTAGGTCGTGGTGATGGATACTCCGATAGCCACTACTAACATAAGTCCGGTCAAAACCGTACCTAGCCAGATGATGGCCCTTACTTTGGTGCGCTTATTCTTGAACGCACCCACAATTGCATGAAACAGCTTCATCGGCATCTTCCCCATATCATACGAATAAAGCACTACATAATACTTGAAACCATTCTACTAGAACATGGCTTGCACACAAGAAAAAATAAAGTAACAAAAGTCACGTTCAGCGCGTCGGAATGCGTCTAAGCTGCATGAATTGTGACGCGCCCTGCACTCTTTGGCACTTGAGGCACGAAAAAGGCTGCAAAAGATGACCTTATTATGCGCGAGCCTTGCCTACAGAAACTGCATACACCGTATATTCATTAATGCCGTCAATATTCAAGGTAGCGTCGCAGGCCTGCTGGTCAAAGGCTGCCATGCAGCAGCTACCCAGACCCATCGCGGTCGCTGACAGCATGAGGTTTTGACCCAGGTGTCCTAGATCTATCAACATGACGCGGTGCGAAGCTGCCTCGTAGCGCCATTCCGCACGGTAGGCATCACAGCTGGCAACTATAAGCGCAGGTGCGCGTGATGCCCATTTTTGCCCCGCCATCATGTCGGTAATAGTGCTGACGTAGTCTTCGATAGCGCCCACGCGCGTGATGGCGACTTCTTTGGTGCCGACGTTTTCGCCCGCAAGCCCGAGGGGCAGGTACAGATAGAGACCCGGCTCGACGCCTTCGACATTGCGCACGGCAACATAAAGGTTGAAGGGG
>Ga0131853_10022696_pt1 | contig 11348 bp, 4 predicted proteins | sample TergutLab28metaG_FD_92764 | JGI IMG/M metagenome (GOLD analysis project Ga0131853, IMG submission 92764) | Labiotermes labralis P1 segment gut microbial communities from Petit-Saut dam, French Guiana - Lab288 P1 (version 2) (version 2) | ecosystem: Host-associated > Arthropoda: Insects >...
CTTCGTCTGCAGTGCCAGTCCGAGCCACATTACTTCCGTTCTTCGTCTGTAGTATCAGTCCAAGCCACGTTACTTCGTTTCTTCGTCTGCAGTGCCAGTCCGAGCCACATTACTTCCGTTCTTTGTCTGCAGTATCAGTCCTTTCTATATCTGCAGTGTCAGTGCTAGCCAAATTTCTTCCCTTCTTCTTCTTCTTCTTCTTCTTCTTCTTCTTAAATATTTATAAATATTGTAGCCAACACTCAAAACTCTAGTTACTGAAGTACTGCAATATCATATGTTTATGATATTACATTTATAGGTGTAACAGATTTTGATTGGCCATGTACAGATGACTGTCTGTGTGTGTCACACCATTAGTATTTACGAAAGAGTATCAGCAATGAGCCCCAGTTTAAAACGTGATCTTCGCCTCTCCATGAAGGTTCTTCTTCAGCAATATCACAACTCCCCGCCATCCCCCTTCCCCCAGACAAAAAATTACTCTATGAATTTAATTAATTTGTCGATGGGAGGTGTGCAGAGAATGTACTGCTATTGTATGGCTGCAAGATTGGCAGCATCCTGTGGAACGGTTTCTTCATCATGTGAAGGTGTTCTGATTTCCACTCTAACAAGTTACCCTTTGAGTCATTAAACGTCAAGCATTTTCGCAAGAAATTAAGTTTGGCGTTACGTTAATTTCTTACGTCAGCTGACAGTGCGGAAGCAGGCTGACAGCTCTGTGGGAATTCAGCTGTGTGCTTGGGAACGACCTTATTGTGATGTCGTAATATCTACCGCATGAGATGCTATAAAACAAGGCACAGCTAACTTTCATAACACCTAACCTGAAAGGTTAAGAATGTGAAATTGTTTCTGTGATGGATATGAAGAAGTATTGGCTGAGTAGAGGTATATCTCCACTTATTCTTAACTTCCACATTCAATTAAAGTGGACAGCATGAAGCCCTTCCTGTTTTACCCCTGGTAAACACGGTGTTGTGGCAGCATGCTGCCACAACACCGTGTTTACAGAAACGAATTAAATTGCGAATGTTATAATATAACTTTAGCGAGGAGAAACATAGCTCCCTGATGATGATCTAAAAAAGATCGAAACATGTCGGAGTGATTTTTAAGTGTTTTTATGTGGAATTTGTATAAGTGCAATTGTTGGTTAAAAATTGAAGTGATGTTCGTACATGTTATAAAAATTTCAAATTCCAAATGGCCCCATATTTAGGTCGCCTGATTATCAGATTTGGGCCTCTTTTGAACCGAAGCCCCAGCCGTACCACTCTGACGTCACTAAGGACTATACTATACAGTGAGTCGTGTGTCAGTTCTTCTGTCCCTAGTACTGCTATTCCCACACCTCACTTCACGTGTACAATAGCCTATATTGTGCTCTCTCATGATTAGCGTTTTCATTTCAAATTCCCAAAGACATTTGTACTTGTCACAATGTACTGTGACGGCCCCTTAACTATCTGCAGCAAGCAGAACACGCGTTGCATTTATAGGCGTACAGCTTCATACTTCCAGATTTTCACCTATCAATCCATGACGTCATCTTTATGGAGCGTGTAGGTAAATCAATTTACTTTACTTTCCAAATCCTCTCCGGAAAAGAAACACATTTAAGAACCAAAACAATGAGCCATAAAGAAGAAGCAAGGAGTAATTAGTGAAAGCCTGATTGTTTAAATCGTTATGCGTTAGGCAAGGGGATCGCGTAATAAGGCGTTTAATGGGCAGACAGACAGACACACTCTCTCTTGCAGGCTGTTACAGCTGTTTAGTATTTGCTGAAAACAGGAAACACTGACCAGGGAGTTTTTTATTTTTATTTTTTTCCTTAATATTTGCCATCCAGAAGTGTTTAACACACATATATAAATATACAATGATGTATCAGACAAACGTAACAAAACTTTATACTGTTTATTATTGTATTAGGGCAACATGTTTAGATTATTATAGAATCATCTTCAGGCCCTTCTAAGATACAGATCCTTACTTAGCAGTATTTAAAATGAGCTGTGGGATCCCAAACGCTTACATTCTTGATATAAGTATGTATAAAATGCATGTGTCGTTATGTTCTTATTTACAATCAGAATACTTATTACTAAAACTTTAACCGTTACATATGAAGGAGGTTACACGTATGTATTTGAGATGTGTTGTTATAGAACTTTGGGTATTGTTGTATATATTGTTGCTAATTATGAAATATGTATATAAGCGTTAAAATGTTGAAACATTAAAAAACCATGCATTAATGTTGCGTTTGGTAAGTGATATCTTCCCTACGTTGATATTATATTCTTGACGAATTTTATAATTAGCAACAATATATATATAACAATATCCAAAGTTCTATAACAACACATCTCAAATACACACGTGTAACCTCCTTCATATGTAACGGTTAAAGTTTTAGAAATAAGTACCCTGATTGTACAATAAGAACATAAGGACACATGCATTTTATACATAGTTATATCAAGAATGTAAGCGTTTGGGATCCCACAGCGCATTTTAAGCATTGCTAAGTAAGGATCTGTACCTTAGAAGGGCCTGAAGATGTTTATATAGGAATCGAAACATGTTGCCCTAATACAATAATAAACATAATAAAGTTTTGTTGTGTTTGACTGACACATTATTGTATATTTATATATCTTAGATTTTGCACTCGGAACTGCAGTTTCTTAGCATTTGTGTAAATGTCAGGCTGTACCAGTAAACTGATGCCAAGAGTTGTGTAGAATTGTTAGATGAGGACGTCTCCTTTACACTTGCAGCATCACACAGAACACGTGTCTTGCAGCACAGTGCAGACACGTGTTCAACTGCTGGACACTGTGCTGCAAGACGCTTGTTTTTTTCCCCCCCGTTAAGTGGCTGCGTCTTGCAAAATTAATACTAATATTTTCTGGAGTTTTGTGAGAACATAAATTTGGTCTACTTAATTTCCTAAACAAGGAAACAAGGCTGTTAATGTTGTGCTTCACGACTTCGCCGAGGCTTTCTGTACTGTCAGTACTGTCAGTATTGTCATTACTGTCAGTATCTGCACATATAAATGTGATTTAATTTGCGCCCTTCAGAAAAATATGGCCTTCCTTGTGCTGATGTTCACGGAATTTACAAATGTTGGAACAGGTTCACGTGCAGTTTTGAACAGGTTCACGTGCAGGTTTGAACACGTTCACGTGCAAGTTTCAACAGATTCACGTGCAGGTTTGAACACGTTAACGTGCAGGTTTGAGCAGGTTCACGTGCAGGTTTGAACAGGTTCACGTGCAGGTTTGAGCAGGTTCACCTCCACGTTTGAGCAAGTTCACGTGCAGGTTCGAACAGGTTCACGTGCAGGTTTGAACAGGTTCACGTGCAGGTTTGAACAGGTTCACGTGCATGTTCGTACAGGTTCACGTGCAGGTTTGAATAGGTTCATGTGCAGGCATGAACAGGTTCATGTGCAGGTTTTAACAGGTTCACGTGCATGTTCGTACAGGTTCACGTGCAGGTTTGAATAGGTTCATGTGCAGGTTTGAACAGGTTCATGTGCAGGTTTGAACAGGCTTAAGTGCAGGTTTGAACAGGTTCATATGCAGGTTTCTCGTATACAGTTTCGCCGATCGGACATTAAGCGTGGGAAGTACGGACAGACATTTGTTGAAGGCCTACGGACGTAATTTAAAACTCACAGGTGCTCTCTTTTGAAACACAACCAAGTGGATCTGAGGGCTTTAAAGTACGTTCATATAAAAGATGGAGATTAAGTACTTTTAGTCATTCCGAAGTCGGTTGTATGAAATAAACCCTCTGATGTTTTGAGAATGAACAACAGTGAGACTGAACTCCCTGAAGACGGCATCAGTAAATAATGTAGAATCACATCGGACAGAAAATTATTATGTGATTTAATGTACACACTATAGTGCACATAAGGTTTGATTTAATAGATAGTGTCTAGCATACGATGTAGGTTACGAACGATAAGAGTACTTAGAATAATAATAATAATAATAACCTGCATACAAGTTGGTTTTATGCATACAGACTTGAAGGTGGCACAATGCGTGTGGTCGAAATGTAGTCTTAGCAGTTTTGAAGCTGTGGTGATTTTAGAAACGTAATTTTCCATTTGTTCTAATTATGTGCATATAACAAAACGGGTGTCACATTCCAAGAAACCTAAACATCCCTTATTCTCCCTCTTTAGACCCCCTGTTTATTACACAACAACATTTATAAACCAATTGACCAATCATATTCTTTTACAGGTCAGCTGAGGCGCTGCCATGCTCATACGACACCCGGCGGCCATATTGGCCGCCATATTAGGATATTTCGCACCGATATTTTCTCAGGTATGTTCTTTTCCTCTTTGTCTGCCTTGGGACATGAGTTTCCCAATCAGCTGGTGGTGGTTCCGAACAAAAAGACATTCCTTAGTGAGAGAAAGTTGTGGGAAGAATGTACTGAATTGGCAAACCTGCTTGAATCTCGCCACAAGGCTCATTGTCCACAGACAAATGCTCAGAGTAGAAAGCGAATTAAAGCTAGTTTCATACATTGCCGAATGAAAGCAACAATTAGACGTTGCTTTTAAATCTACACCCATTGCTGCCTATTGAATAGCAGTTTCTTTGTTTCTGCATCCTTCATTGTACCTCGCAGTAAACGCAATCACTCTAGGTTATAAAAACCAATCAGTTAATGTTGTATAGGGAAATAATCGCTGTTTGTTCTCAGATCCACACAAAACACATAAATACACTGTGTGAGCAGAAAGTGGAATTTTTTAATGTTAAAAATGGTGGTACTTTTAGTGACCACTGGGCTTTAAAGGATTAATTCTCTGTTATAAAAACCAATTAGTTAATGTTGTATAGGAAAATAATCGCTGTTTGTTCTCAGATCCACACAGAACACATAAATACAGTGTGGGCAGAACGTAGAATTGTTGAATGTTGGACCTGGTGGTACATAAAGTACACTGTATGCTTTAATGGTTAATTACCCACTGCAAATTAATTGCCATTAAATTACAGTTAGTGATATCACTGTCTGTAACATGTTCTGCCGCTCAGAACTTCTAATTACCTTAATACAAACCGACATCTTTCGCTGTTCCCACTTGTCTTCGCGTGTCTATATTCAGCCTGTGACGTAGCGCTGCCATGAGGTAATTCCCATTTATAAGCTCGGACAAATCCACCAGGCATCACTGCAGTCGCTAACTGGAATGTTTGTTTCCTTTGCGAAGTTCTGGGCATTCTTTAAAGGCGTTGAAGAAGACAAAATGTTCATTCACGGCCGTTTGCAACAGTAGTTATGTGTTTCGTAAATCACAGATCTGATTTCCACTGCCGGTTTAAACAATTCAGTTTTCATAATCGGGTTTATACAGGGTCATGCGAATTCTAAAGAATTCGCCCTTTCATAAATTTTATATTCATGGGTCCGTGCATCGTGAAACAAATTTAATAACTGTTCAACAAGATGCTAATTGGTTTTATAACAGAGATTTAACCCTCTAAAGCTCAGTGGTCACTATATGTACAGTACCACCAGTTTAACGTTCAACAATTCTACGTTCTGCCCACACAGTGTATTTATGTGTTTTGTGTGGATCTGAGAACAAACAGCGATTATTTCCCTATACAGCATTAGAGAGAGAGAGAGAGAGAGAGAGAGAGCGAGAATGATTATTTTTCGACTTTTAGGCGCTCTATAGAAAGTAATAAATAAGAACACATTATGTGTAGATTGTCCCTCAATTAAAGTATTTTCCAGTGTTTATCATGAATACAAAAAGCGAATTTAATAGCTGTCCAACAAGATGCGACTGTATTCAGTTTATTACATTTCTGTAGGCAGCTCTACATGTTTCGGGTGTTGACACCCATCATCAGGAGCTGGTACAGCTGTAATTACAGGTACTGGCACTGGTCAACCGGGTCTACTACCATCCGGTCTCTTTTGTTGAGTTGGAACAACCCAACAACGAGAGCAAATGCTTAACAACGAGACCAGATGGTAGTAGATCCGGTTGGCCAGTGCCAGAAGCTGTAATTACAGCTGTACCAGCTCCTGATGATGGGTGTCAACACCCGAAACATGTAGAGCTGCCTACAGAAATGTAATAAGCTGAATACAGTCGCATCTTGTTGGACAGTTATTGAATTCGCCTTTTCGTATTCATGATAAACACTGGAAAATGCTTTCATTGACTGACAGTCTACGCGTAATGTGTTCTTATTTATTACTTTATATAGAGCGCCTAAGAGTCGAAAAATAATCGTTCTCTCACTCTTCCCCCCTCCCCCCTCGCTTTGGGAAGTCAAGTAGTCCCGTTCAAATTACCTCCCATTTGCGACAAGAGTGTCACAAATCAAAATTTGGTATTTTTGAGTCATCGGTGTAGAAAGAAACTTTTGCAGACGAACTTTTAACAGGTGTAGTGTCATAACGCAGTTTGCAAAACTCGCCGCTGTAGAGCAGTTATGTCGACGTTGCACTCATAGAAAATTATAGCACTTCAAAATCTTTTAAAAGTATTTCCTGAAAAAATCACACAGTTTGAGTTCTGACACTGTTGTGGCAAACGAACGATATGTATTGGTTTATTTTTGTATCAGTTTACATCACTTTTCTTGCGGCCTCCAATGAAATTACATTCCACGCGCGGTCCATGAAGCCGCCTGAAGCTCTGAAGGTGCGAAACGCCTTGGTAAAGTGTGCATAGGCGTTCTTTTTTTTTTTGTAAAGACAGTATATATACAGTGTGAAGGTAGGTTTTCACTCTTTTTATAGACCACGCAGGCCCCTAGGGTGAGTAGAGGTATAACTCTACTCTTTTCTAGGACCTTCGGCACTAGATGGAGGTTGGAGTGTCAGTCCCACGCCCCGGCCGCCTCTATCCCCGGAAAGACCCTTTACTCATTGTACAGGAGGCTAGGTGGGCCCCAAGGCCGGCCTGGACGGGCGTAAAATCTCTTTCCCACCGGGATTTGATCCCGGACCGTACAGCCCGTAGCTTAGTCGCTATACCGACTGAGCTATCGGGCTCACTGTACAGTGTGTAAAGGTAAATCAGTCCAGTTACAGGCCTGGAGTGACCCAGAGGTTTCCAGGAAGTTAAGGTTCCCAGATTTCATGACAAGGGCGCAGGATGTTAGTAAGGTTTTTACCCCCAGGAAATGTTCCTGGTACTCATTTCTGTTAGAGGCTGATTCGACACCAAGGCCATAGTGCGAACGGGAGGATTTTATGCCAATGAAAAATTCCAGTGACACCAGTTGGGATTGAACCAGCAACCTTCCGGTTTGTAGCGCAGTGCCTTAACCACTGTACTACCGCGGCCCCCACTATACAGTGTGTACAAGGATAAATTACAGAATTGTTCCTTAACCAGTTTCAATAAATATTTACACTATGGTACAAGTGGAACTGAATAATATGCATATAAATGAAAAGGTAAAACAGTCCCATTACAGACCCGAGGTGCCCAGAGGGTTCCAGGTTAAGGTACCCAGATTACGTGACATTGGCCCATGATGGTAGCAAGGTTGTCAGCCTTAAGCACCGGCCCTTTTACCCCCAGGAAATACTCCTGGTACTCAGCTTAAAACTAAATGAATTTTAAACAAAATCCGTTTATTATAAGAAATTTGGGGTCTCCCTTCTGCTACCGACCACGAGACCCGAGTGTCTGGGAGCTTAGTGTAGACATTTAGCGACTGTGTCAGTGATTCCTCCGTGGCTGAGGTTTTTCCATGCGTTTACCTCAGTTGTAAGGCAATTGCCAGGGTATAACTCGCAAAGATGGGGCACGGTCCGCCCTCTTCCCAATAAGGGGAAAATTTTTACGCGGTTATTCCATCGTTAATTTTAGTTTGACCACTCTGGTTTCGATTTCCAGAAAGCTTTCCAACCGAAGTTGTTATTTGTGTTGTTCTACGTATTGTTTGTGTGTAAACGTGTACTGTACTACTGCCTCCGGGTGTCAACCCAATTGAAGTTAACAAATACAGGGTGGCGCGGAGCCGACTGACATTTTCAAATGATCATAGATAATATGTGTAAACAGGGAAAAATAAGCGAAACCGTCTATAAATACGTCCAATTATGCTATTTATTACCCACAGATTACAAGCTTATTTTCAGAACATCAGGCAGATGGCCTCCGTTTACATCAATGCATTGTTGCAAGCCTGTCTGGAAGTTGCCGTACACGCGCCTCCGTAGGTCCTCATCAATAGCCGCAACTTCGTCAACAATGGCTTGTTTGAGTTCTTGATTAGTCATGATACGCCTCCGGAACACACAGTCTTTCAGGAACCCCCATAGGAAAAAATCTGCTACAGTCAGGTCGGGCGACCGAGCAGGCCAAGCGATGTCGCCGAAACTACGAACACAGGTAACACGTTGTTGCACGTTCCAACGCTCCATTGCGACTGACCATATGAAACGGCGTCCTCTCCTCTACCGTTCCCCTTCCCGCCAACCACGACAAGCTATCGCGCCGGCGCAATATTCAAATTCGAATTGTGTCAGTCGGCTCCGCGCCACCCTGTATATCAAAATAGTGTCAGAAGGAAGGATGGAGTCACGTTTGTGTAGAGAAGCACAAGAGGCACAATGCCTCGCAAAGGCTGCCCCAGCAGAGTACTCTCTACCACCGCCATCAGACGAAAAGGAGATTTAGTGACACCGTGACGTCACCACTACCTTGACAGTGTTGTGTGTTTAGCCCAGTGTACAGAAATAACAACACAAGGTCACCTATGGCACTAGCACTTGTCAGTTTTTATAGTGCATAAACTATAAACATTGTGGAATACGTTTCACGTGCTGCCTGTCACGTGCACCTATATCCATATACATGGCCAAGTACTTGTACAGGGGTGATGATAAGTCCTTAGCCCGACCAGGAAGGAAACAAGCCACATTCCCCACATTTTATGGAACTTGGGAGGTTCATCACCACATTCACAAGAGTCCACCACCTGACCCTACCCTAGCCAATTCAATCCATTCCTCTGCCCATCACACTTTTGACAGGCGCAGCTTGTTTCCTTCCTGGTCGGGCTAAGGACTTATCAGCACCCCGGTATTTTGTGTCGGACGTAACTGTTGATGTTGACTGACGAGTAAAGCGTTGACCTTGGCAGCGTATTGGGAGTCCCTTTTCTCCAGGCTGAAATATATGATATGATATATTTATTAACTGCAATTGGGTTGCTACTCGGTGGCAACAGTACAGTACACATTTACAAACAAACAGTACAGTGAACAACACAATTAATTAGGGAAGAGTGCGGGCCGTGCCTTGTCTTTGCAAGTTATACCCTGGCATGTGCCTTACAACTGAGGAAAAAGCACGGATAAACTTCAGTCAGGGTAGTCACAGAATGCCAGCTGGAACTATGAAAATAGAATATACAGAACAGAGCATACAAACAATAAGAATAAATAAACATGACAATAAGACTACATAAGTTACAGAATTAAACAAAAGCATACAAAACATACAACAATAACAGATAAAATACACAGTTCATATTACGGGTAAAACAGAAATATGTGTCTCTTTATCACTTTCCACTTGTCGCCATTTTAGGTGCTTAATTTAAAACAAGCCCGAAGTCAAAGTTATGCACAGCTGTCACGAGACAGAAGACAGCAAAGAGTAATAGCATTAACTCGCAAGCACAGCACACAAATACACTTCAATCAGTTTTTAACTGTAATGTGTCGCTTACAGGTCATAAAGTTCTAACAGTTTAAAGTCTTGCCCTGAAATCTGTCACGGTCAAATTCGTACTCCTGAGCCACCGACAGTAATAGTTTGTGGTAATTAGGTATAGGCTCAGTTACTAATCACTGAACTGAGTTCCACTTGCTGCATACACTATTGCACATTCCTGATCAGAGTATTTTTTTTCTTTTGTTGTGTATTTTGTCAGGTGGTCGTTTACAATGTTTTAATTCGTTATATTTTCTTTTTTACAGGGACAAAATAGTAGTCTGTTCGTATGCCCAAACGGTAAGTGCGCTTCTATGTACGTGTATTTACTTATGTTAAGTGCTGTCAGTGCATTATGCAGCACATTCAGCGTCACGGTCTGTTGCATTACCAACACCGTGTTTATTGTGAGATACGTCGGTTTGGACATACCGGTTTCGTTATGCTGACGTCATCATCAGTGCCACCAACGTCCTGTAGTTGCGTGTTAAGCGCCCTGTACACACCGTTAAACTGAGCGATTTTACTGTGTGACGTCCTACCTGACGGAAAAACTGAGCAAACTGCGCAGTTTTGACAGGCAATAGCGCAGGCATCAGAACTGTCCTTTCCAGCTGTCTGTCACACAGAGAATTGTGCAGTTCACTCAGGGAATCCCACAGTTTCCTCAGTTTACCTGCCGACACCACGATGGCATCATCTATGGCACATCCGTTTCTAGCAATTCATTCACCAGATGAGCATCGCACGATATATTCCTTTTCAAATGCCACTTCTTACTGCACATTCCACGCTTTCGTTTCTTCGTTTCGGATAACATTATGGCCGATGTGGCTAGCAAACAGCAAACGACAGCCTTGTTTTTATCCACCATAGTCACACGCACAAGAAGACACACAGAACTGACAAAAAAACTGGCAGACTTGATGGGAAACCTGTGCTGTGTCAGAGAACATTCAGTTCAGTTTCTCGTGCAGTATTTTACAGAGATAAACTGCACAGTTTAACTTAGGGTTTATGGGGCCCTTTAGGCTTGTGTCAGAGTGTTAGCTGGTGCACTGGCACTGCTTTAAATAGTGCTGTTTTTTTTCTTTCTTTGGTACTAAGGTTTATCGCGCGCGCGCACACACAAGTGTATCAGTGTGCGTGTAGTGTACAGCTGCGTATGAGTGTAACAGTACACATCGGACAGAGGCGCAAGTAGCCTGTTTTTTGTTGACGTCAGAAGCCTTCTGACGTCATACATATTACGTCAGATTTGCTGGTTTCGGTACTTCTGTGCAGTCTAGGTTTCAACTAACAACCCACTGTATTATAATTGCGACCTATTTAGGAAAATATAAGGGGTTACTGCTTTTGGAAAAATGAATAATTTGAGAAGTCTAGATGCTAAATAACCCTGATTAGAACTATAAGGTGAGGTAAATTCAGCCAAAAACACAACCTGAATCTATGGCTAAATGATGGTGTTTATTGGCAATAGAAAACTACATATTTCGGCCTATAGCGGCCATCATGAGGTTTTGACAACTTTCTTGCTATAAGAGTTATATAATATAATATATGTTAATTAAAGTTATATAAATAATATATTAATATA
>Ga0131853_10022704_pt1 | contig 11346 bp, 6 predicted proteins | sample TergutLab28metaG_FD_92764 | JGI IMG/M metagenome (GOLD analysis project Ga0131853, IMG submission 92764) | Labiotermes labralis P1 segment gut microbial communities from Petit-Saut dam, French Guiana - Lab288 P1 (version 2) (version 2) | ecosystem: Host-associated > Arthropoda: Insects >...
GCTGCACACAGCAACTGCAACATCGGACGGTTGCTGAATACAGTGAACTGTGCGACAGCTGCACACAGCGACTGCAACATCGGACGGTTGCTGAATACAGTGAACTGTGCGACAGCTGCACACGGCGACTGCAACATCGGACGGTTGCTAAATACAGTGAACTGTGCGACAGCTGCACACGGCGACTGCAACATCGGACGGTTGCTGAATACAGTGAACTGTGCGACAGCTGCACACGGCGACTGCAACATCGGACGCAACAGGGCGTGGGGTTTCGGCTACGGCAGCGGACTACAGACCTGTTAAAGTACTTCGGGGGGTGTGAAGGGTAGCGGTTCACACTTTGAGGGAACGGGCATAATTGGATTGCTGTGCGATGGATATAGACTGCCAGGATGAATTCATAAAAATTTTCAGGAAACCTGTGAGACAGACACTACCACGTATTAATAATAAGACACCTTCTTGATCCCCTTTCGTCAGTTTCTAGCCATGCAAATCTATTGCTATTATTGTTACTTTGTTTGTATTAATAGCTATTTACTGTCTGGTTCGCATTTGTGAAAGCACTAACACTGCTGCACTTATTGTATAAATATAGCGCATCATCTGTCTAGTTGGGGCTCTAATCTTCATTACCCCATGTGCTGTCATGGCGTGGGCAGGGTCAGTTTGCCTGTACTTTACTGTAACTCGACTTATTACTTTGTTTTCTTCTAAATTACCGTAGAGGTTTTGTTGTCGTTAAGTTTTTCCTATGTTTATTTAGACAACACTTGAAGAAGACGTCAGCGGGAGTGTGGGTGGAACTTGGCGCACTCTTTGCAGTAGTTGGAGGTAGTAAAGAGCCTCAAGACTGTCGGCAAAGGCCTCTGATACCCACTGGATGGGAAGGTCCCCCAAGACATATTTGGACATGACTGTGAAGAGGAAATCACTGCTCCCGCCGTAAATCTAACCCCCGTTCTCCGCCCATGAAGACTGTAGTCTGATCACTACACTTCCGAGATGGCATGTCTCCTTATGTTAAGAGTATGCCTGCCTGCTATTTACAAATCTCACTCTAGCGTGTTCCTTGTTCGGTCCAAAGTAATAAGTGTTAGGTAATTTTGTTCCCAAATATATTTCTTTAGCAATATCCTTGTACTAATTTATACACTCTCCATCTAGAAGTCGCCTGTCACTAAATATTACGCAGTGTTCTTAAGTTTGGAAGGCACTCGCTTGATGCCTTCTGAACGCCAAGTTTCTCTTCCTCTCTGATATCAAAGAAACACACAGCAGTCAGACGGGATGAATAATGCAGCAGGGCACCGGAATCCGAAATGAAGATTACTCGGATCTTGTATTTCCTTCAGTTTCAGGCAACATAAGTTCAGAAACAGTTTTTGCCATAAATACGTTTAAAACCAATGAGGATCCTATGGCAAAGCAGGGGGTTGGGGGGGGGGTGGTGTTGGGGGAATGTTTATTTGTTCGTTCCGTCTGATAAAGTATTACTGCTGAGAATAAAAACATATTTGAGTTTGGATGTTGAAATGATTTCAAGTGTACTTACGTTCCTATGTTGATTAGAAATATGTAAACTCATTGCGGCGTTTGACAAGACATTTATGTCGGCAGCCATGGCGGTCCTGTCACCAGTGTGGTTTCCTCTGCCATCTTTCTGAGTAAGAAGCAAGGGAACGCAAGGCGACTTACTGACCGTGTGAAGCTCAGCCACTGTCGCAAACAGAGGCAATAAAAATTTGTCCGCTTGAATAGCGCGTCTCACAATATAAGACACGCAATGGAAGAAATTTTTGACACTGAGGCGCCATAGCACGTACGTGCGGCGGGATTGCCGTAATGCTGAAATATTTGAAACAAAAATTCAGCGAAGGAGTACTTGACACAGTTGTATGATTCGTTGACATAATCTCCTTTTTTTTTGGACTTTGTCCATCGTCTCATTTTTTAAACATGAGTTTTCGGAAGCCGGCTCTGCTTCTTTCTTCAGGCAAAAAAGCATCTAATCTGGTGGGTTTCTTAGATTGAGCTATCTGAGTGACTGGCCCAGTGACCTACTATTTAAAGTAGCAAATCTTGCATCATTAGATTTATCTACAAACCGTTGTTACAGTGTATGAACTCTACGTTGTAGGAATTTTTGTTTTCGACCTTAAAATATAAGCACGTAGTCTACACACGGCGAAATTTCATCTGGGCAACATTTACGTGTGTTACTATGTCCTGTACTATTCCGTTATGAGCAGGTTTTGCTGTGCTGTGGGAGAATGCCTTGATGCTTTTATCGATCTTGACTCATAACGAACAGGCCTCAGCGTCTTCTGATTCCGTGTGTCGAAGAACGAAGACATTCTTCTTGTAAAGAAAAATGTGTAATTTTTATGGTTAAAGAATTTCTCTTGTTTTCTTACTTCGTTATTCTTTGTGTATCTCCCCTTTCACATGCTTCTGGGTCTAGAGAGGTGAACTGAGGAGATTGGTTTCCTTGTTGTCGCTTCTTTCCTCTTCTGCTGGATTTCCCCTAGAGGAACGGACAGTTAGGCTACCAGCGATACGTGTACACTCCCTCCTTAAGAACATAGACTTTCTAAAATCGTATCCGCAAAATATCGGTTTATAAATTATATAAAAAGTGTACTTTTGCAGGAAATACGTCTTGTGTTAATAGTGATGTGTTTTACGTAATGTTGAAAAAAATACGCGAATAAAATGTAGACAGATAAATGACATATAAGGTGCTCCGTACTCTGTAACTAGGCAAATGCAGGGTTAGGGTTACAGGGACGAAGGACCCAACTTAAAAGTACGGAGTGTTCTAATGAGCTGCTTGTTAGGGGCTGCCGCATTGTGACGCACGCTGAATGTCGGTGAAGACAACTTGGCAATGCACGCTTACAGTTAAGCAGCCAGCATGGTCTGGTATGAGGATTCACACCAGAATCCTGCACGTTATAGGCCATTTGTATCACATGTGTTGTTTTTAAGTCGGCGATAACGTAAAGAGAATTTACAGGTAGATCCATTTTGTTCCTTGATAGACGCATTGGCAAAATTATGAAAAGATTATTTGCTTTGTCATGTCTGTCTGTCTGTTCTTCCTCTTCTCCGTATGTCTGCATGTTCGCATGGAAGAACTCGGCACCCAGTGACGGATTTTCGTGAAATTTGATATTTGATAATTTTTCGAAAATCTGCCGAGAAAATTGAAGTTTCATTTGTTTTCTCAATAAATGAAATAATCATTATCATAATGTGACTTGACAGGCTTGGAGAATACCTGTTCAGAGGCTGAAGTGTATGTGTTGTTGGGCTTTGAATACCTACCATCATATGAATACTTTTTCTTTACAAAATTCTAAAACCTGCAAATTCTTAGAGCCAGCAAGGCCATGGGACAGCAAGAAGCAGGATCCTGTCATTCTATGTATCATAAAACAACAGAGACAATGAAGCTTCTCAGTTGATAATCTAGATTCCGTCAATGTCACCAACGTACCGTTTGGAAAACCGTCTGTGAATTTTGAGTGATTTATCTTGCCTATGGAGATGACCGTGTGTAGGCGCGTTCACAAAATTGTGAAAAGCGACTAATAGTTTCATCACGTCTCTTTCGCATGGAACAACTCGGCTTCCACTGGAAGGATTTTCATGAAATTTTATGTTTGAATATTTCTCGAAGCTCTGTCAAGAAAATTCAAGTTTTATTAAAATCTGACAAGAATAGCCGATACTTTACATGAAGCCCAATATACATTTTTGATCATATGCCTCTCAGTTCTACTTAGAATGAGAAATATTTCAGACAAACCTTCTAGAGAAAATCAAAAGGCACATTTTATGTTTCATAAGGTTTCTTTTTTTTTTTTTTTTAAATCGTGCCGTTTATGAGATAATGTAGAAAAATATTGTAGAGCGGGGTAGGCCACAGATTACAGAATGGCACACGCTCATTCCGTGCTGAATACTGAGGTTACGACACTCATAATATGTAGTGCTTATTGCTTTTCCACAGCTACAATGGGTACAGGAGCGCGCCTCAGTGTTACGTTATACGTGAATTGCCCGTCTTTTGTTACTTCGTAACACGATGTATCAGTGCATCGTGTTTGGCTGTAGGAGAGGTTTTGGTGCTTAGTAATTCCGTAACTAGTTACTGTGAACATTATCAGTATTTTGCTAATTTACTGCGGTTTTCGGTTCAGTCAGTGTATTTAAATAATGGAGAGTTGACAGAACTTTTATTCACAGATAATTATGTTCTTTTAATCGGGGAATTATTCCAAGGCAACCGAATATCGCAGTCTTTATTAGGAAGTTATATAAATGGGATTCACTGGTTGTCTTCCATTCCGTTCCTAGATCAAGCCACTGATTGTGCTGGAAGTTTAGCACTGTTTATATGAACGTTCCCCTTTAAGTTTAAATTAGTTCAATTTGATTACGTGTGGAAGCAATTGTGGGACAGGTTCCTATGCACGTCATGAAGACATATTTGGCAGTAGAAGAAGGAATCCGCTATTTCTTAATTTAAGTACTAGATGGAGATGAGCGATCAGCTTCTGGCTTCTGACTGGTCTTTAGTTAAAGAGGAGCATCGTGGATTATTTTCATTATCATTATTATGGTGGCAACATAAAGGGCGTTTGAGTGGGGCTGAATTAAGTTTATATATATATATATATATATATATATGTGTGTGTGTGTGTGTGTGTGTGTGTGTGTGGGTTCATATTGGAAGATAATACTGAAGTGGATCAGAGAATTGGTTTTTGGAGGAGTGAGCTGGATTCACTGGACTCAGGGTGTGATATAATTTAAAGTGTTATGAATGTGATAGCGTGAGATTTATGAATTTCGAAATTTTTTTGAGAAGCATCCCTGCAAGCAACTTACTAAGCGTGATTTTGTTGCTTGAAGTTACTGAACAACTGTTGTGATATTTATTAACACAAGGGCCGTTCTTCGAGTGAGGGTAACTCAGAACAGCATGCTGAGGAGAATGGCTAGACCTGAGAAGGTGGAAGTAACAGGTAGATGGAAAAATTGTTATAGTGTGGAACGTGGTGATCTCTATTCTTCATCAGATACTATTATAACGATGAAATAGAGAAGACTGAGATGAATGGAGGGCCTGTCACACGTACGGAAATGGGCGGCTTGCTTACAAGATTATTTGAAGAACCTGAAGTGAAGACGTACCTGGAGAGCACCTGAATATCTGAAATGTTCCTGGTACGCTAGTCTGTACGTGTATGTACGCTAGTACGTGTATGTACTTGTATGTACGCTAGTTTGTAAGTGTATGTAAGCTAGTCTGTACGTGTATGTACGCTAGCCAGTGCTATGACAACGATGTGCAAGCTATGAGTTGGAATTATTTTTCAACATTTTTTAATTGTGTGACAATTCATTTTCTTAATTTCAATGTTACTTATTATTTGAAATTTTATTTACTACATATTGTGATATCGAAGACGAAAGTAACTCCATCGCGTGAGGAATGGATACTTGTAAGACCTGTGTTCCTACTTAATGCTACTGATGTCGGTGCATTTATATACAATCAGTGTAATGAAACCAACAAATTAACTAATATTAAAATTATATTTTTACACACAATCTATCAGAACTCCGACATGTTTCGATCTACCTTGACCTTCTTCACGGAATTACCTAACATCAGTAGAGCTTATGTAAAAACATGGATACATTACTGGCTTCTAAAACATAAACTTGACATCCTCCTGTTATGAGCCATTGTAAAAATCTCTGATGCTACAACCTCTAGCTCTCACAAATCAGTTCTGCACTATTACAACAGCTTTTATAACATCTACAAACATTTTATGGACAAAGTTTAATGTATTTAATAATCCATCAATGTTTTTATGTTTGCTCTGTCGATGTTAATTAACCCCCTGAAGATGACCAAGAAGATCTAAACATATCGGAGTTATTATAAATTGTGTGTAAACAGTATAATTGTAAAGTTAGTGAATTTGTTGATTTTATTAAATGGATTGTGTTTCTACGTTAAGAAGATTAACATAAACCCCTTATGGGGTTAAAGTTGTACAGTACGCAGCCTGACCGCCGTCATCTACGTAGTGGCGTTCTTATTTCTTTTTTTGGTGCCTTCAGATAACGATCTTCTTCGTCCAGTGTCTGGTGGATGTTGTCGACACCCACACATCGCTGTGCCTTGTCTCACAAACGCAGATAACTGTTTTTTATACCCTCTTTGTGTTTAGAGGATCTGCGTGCTGTGTTTCCATCCTATTGTTACTACGTCGTTACACTGCTGTGACTGAGTTTGCAATACTCATGGGGTGTTTGGCTGTATAAATGTCACGCGGGCGTGTCTACCCTTCCCCGGATACAGCTCCGTTGAGGAAACATGACGTGCCCCTTCCTCCTACAAGGCCGAGGTCCACTCTCTTCAGCTTCTGTCCAGCATTTCCTAATGCCAGTAGCTGGCAGTTGGAAACATGATTTATTTTGCGTAATATCTGTATCTTCGGGTTAACTGACGGTATACACTCTTCATATCTTACGTTTATGAGTCTGATGATGTTCTAAAATGAGCCATCCCCGTTGTGTGTATATAAACATTAGGTCGAAACATGTAGTTTACTTCATCCTTTATTAACCTTTAGACGCCTAATGTCAACTATAGTGGTCGTACCGCACCGCTAAACTCTAAAGTTGCATTTTATATATTTATTCACCAAATATAATTACTGAATATTTTAAACATGGTATATACTCTCCGTTTCTTTCTCTTCAAAATGCAGTTTCTTTCATAATTCTAACATATTTGGTTCCTGTATTATTCACATTTTATATACAGGATGTGCTAAAATTTAAAAAATATTTCCGGCGCCAAAAGGTTAAACATCTTTTTAGATATTGTTGTGTTATTGACTGATACCCACACCTATTGTTTACTGATGATGTTCTTGTATCTGCATTTCTCCACGCGGTTTTATGTATCGCTTTTTTACGGTTCAAGCACTCCGATGATGAAAGTGACAAGTTCCACTAACGTAAGTGCTCTCATGCCAGAACACATGGCCTCACCTTAGAAGACGGCAGTTTTCATGGCTTCAATCGTGAGACGCTAAAATTTCGCTTAGAGGTGCTGCCCCATTATTTGCCTTGAGAGACATTGGAAAACCACGAAAACTCTCGGTAAGTTTAGACTACGCCCTGCCCGAAACTCGAAACTTGTAGTGGTACGCAAACCATTGTCACACTTCATATAAATTAAGAAACGCCTCTGAATGAAGTTCACTGCTTTTGGGAATGTGATACCCTGTAGTTCCCAGTCTGTGTAACGAATTACAAAACATTACTTTCTACAAAAGAGTAGCTGTAAGATTCATCTCCATAAAATACTCAGATCTCACGTGAACCAACCGTACAACAAAGTACATCATACCATTTTAATAAAACTAATTGCGGTTTAATAATGAATTAATATTAATTGATTATTAATATCTTTTATTAATTAATATTAATTAACTAATGAAATATTATTGAAATAAAGTAAATTTCCGATTAATGATAATAATATGTGATTGTACTTACATCGACATATGCAGTTAGAGACTGTCTTTATAACATAACTGAATCAATTCTCATACAAAAGCATGCAAGACTTTTTTAAAGAGTACTTCGTACTGGTAAACAGTACAGATGTCATTTTGTGAGGAGGATGAACTGAGACAATTTGACCTGCGCGATACATATGACGTGCACAAGAGAACTGAGAAATGTATGAAAATTTGGGTGAGAACTGAGGAACTTGCAAGACGAAGACATTAATGAGAAATCAAGAAGCCGATCCGCAATGTTAGCCTATGTGAGGATGCGAGCTTCATACGTCTTCCTCAGGATATAGTCCTCTGGCGAGATCTTGTGAATACGCCTTGAATCTTCGTGTTCTGTTAACGGAGAGGAAGCTGATTGACTTAGCTTTTCGGACTAAATCAATGAGCAAGATGGTTCAGATTATACTCAGTAGGTACTTGCTTCGAACTCGGCCGGGGCATCAGCTTTCCAGAATGACGTTTGTCCTGGTTTCAAATTACTTCCAGACAAGTCCCGGGGAAGTATCTGAATTGGGTCACAGTTACTTCCTTCCACTTACACGGCTATTTATTGTTCATTAATCATGCTACCGTCTTACGCAACATATCGCGTGCCGCTGGCGGCATAGATAAAGGAAACTATAAATTAAGAAGCAAAACTCAAGAAAAATTCTGTCCGTAAGCTGAACATTAAAGCGACAACGTGGAGTTACTTGCATTTGCCTACGATAGGGTCAGATGTTTTAGAGACACGTTTAAGAGACACATACAGCTGCTTTAGATAAGCATATGCTTTAGAAATACGTACCGTACATGATTTACAGATAGGCGCAGGTACATTAGAGGTACACACAAATGCTGTAGAGATAAGCACAGCTGTTTTTGATACATACAGATGCTTTAGAAATATGTAAGTCAATACTAGAAGTAATTCTGATGACAGGAGGGGTACGCTGTGTCGCTGTTGGTTGAGACACTGAGCTACAAGATGGAAGGTCGTGGGTTCGAATCCCGATGGGTCATTGGGATTTTTTTTTGCGGGGCTAGTCTCAGCCTCTAAGAGAAATGAGACGTAATAGCGGTTGGCGCTTGGGGCCGACAACGTTACCACCTTCATGTGCCATTTGTCGACAAATTCTGGGAGCCTCAACCCCTTGGACCCCTAAGGGCCTGTTCAGGCCTGTAATGGGGTAACTGTAACGGGAATATGCAGTTTGCCCTTATTACCTCGTGATAATTCAGGATAATACAACTCTACATATTTCACTTTACATTTTCAAACAAACAAATTTGCCCCTGTGCTTAATTAGGTACCACGCCACGAGGACGAATAATGGCGATAGTGTGCAGTTCCACGCACTCTTAACCCCAGTACTGGATGAAGGTCTCTTCTTGAGTTTCACTGTTCAGTGGCCTTAATCACGGTGCCTACCGTAAGAAGGCTGGGTGGAACCCACCAAGTTACTCTGGAAGTTGTGACGTAGAGAAATATCTCTGTGAATCGAATCCAGATCCCCTGGCATTATAGGCCGTAGAATAGGATATGTGTGCACAAATTTTCAAGCGGCGTAAAGAAGACGAGTCTTTATGTTTTCATCAACATATTTCTTGTGCGTCCCCTGCCACATTCTCATCTTTCTGTCACCTCCGGACGCAGTCATTACACGTAATGTATTCACCGTCGGGGGCGTCAAGGTATGAAGAATAAGCTTTATGTGCGGAAGCTGCTGTAGGAACGGTACTGACAGCTACCATTCCTCAGCTTGACCAAGATAGATGAGAAGATTCCTACACCCTACGCTGTTATTTCAGATACGCATTCTCTTGTACTGTTGAGGGGTTGCATTGCTCAACACAAACTTCTCACTGTCATGGCCGAAACACTACCGCGTTGGTCTGTGCCCCATAAAGAGTCATTGATTTTACTGAAGATTACCGTCTTTTGGAATGTGGTGCCATGTAGTTTGATAGGTAGAAAGTAATGTAACAGAGGAATTCTGCCTACAACTTCTAGATAGAAAAATAAGACACGCGGAAAAAGACAGGTACAGACATAACAGACGGCTGGAGTTGGTGCTGCGGAGGAGTAACTGGGAGACTGGTAACTGGGAGATTGGTAACTAGGAGGTTGGTAACTGGGAGATTGGTAACTGGGAGATTGGTAACTGGGAGGTTGGTAACTGGGAGGTTGGTAACTGGGAAGTTGGTAACTGGGAGGTTGGTAACTGGGAGGTTGGTAACTGGGAGATTGGTAACTGGGAGGTTGGTAACTGGGAGATTGGTAATTAAAGGTGACCAAATGAGTGCAGTGATGAAGAGGAACAGGAAATGGAAGCAGTGGAGGATACGCTTGAGTCGTCAGTATTGAAGTACATTTGATGTTTAAATGTAGATTTCGAAATTTGTGTGCTTGCTCTTCAAGTGGCAGTGGAATTTCTTCAAAAACACCTAACCTCAATAAGGGCACGTGTATTCGACGAAGTCTATGCCTATATGCCAAGACAAATTTCCCTGTTTACAGAAATTTACCTCCACTAAATTTTATGCCCATCAGCACATAATACTAGTGTGTAGGCTGTCGGTTGGGCGGCTGGGCACTCGGGATCGGGAAAAGTTTCGTCTCTTTTACACAACGTCCGGAGTAGCTCTTGGGCCACATTTAGTCTCCTATCCAGTAGGTTACCAAGTGCAGTTTCCCCAGGTTGTTACTATTCCACCAAATTTGTCGTGATTATGATTACGTGGGTCTAAACCTCCACTCTCCTATGCTTGTTAGTTGCGCGGTACTTAATAAAGTACAGAGTGGACCTTTACCTTTATCAGTGCCAGTGAGCTGCAATAAATGGCAGAGGGCATTTGCAGCGTGGTTAAGTCCACCCTGATTCTTGTCGTCTGTCGTATAAGACGTTGTAGGTACCTGACGCTGGCTTGCTCTGATCGACCGAGCCACTGCATTTACCGGAAGTTGCTTCAAGGGTCATTGTCTAAAGAACGTGACATCCTGTGCTCAGAGATGAGTTCTAAAATTAAACGTTTTACATGACCGACTCAATCTACTCTTTTATTTCTCTCAGTCTAGTGGAATTTTCTCAAGGAGCAGAACAGCAGATGTTATGTTCATGCAGCACATTTCAGACGGGATGCTATGGCAGATCGTGCTTGAATCAGAGGCCTTCCTTCTATGTTCCAAAGGCAAAGAAAGTAGATACACGTAATGTAACAACCGAATGAATGATTAAAGATTATTTGGTATCAGCATGACCCAGCAGGTTGGTGTATCCGTGTGGAAACTGGGGAAATGTTATCGGCTGTAACGACAGGTTTTGTGTTCTTATCTGCATTTGCATATTCATTAAAAGATAGGGCAGTAGTGTACTTGCCCACCCCAATAAGCCAACCAACCAACCAACCAACCAACCAACCAACCAACCAACCAAAAAACCAACCAACCAACCAACCAACCAATCAAACGTCCAACTAACCAACCAACCAACCAACCAACCAACCATCCTACCTACAAACCAACCAACCAACCAAAAATTCGACTAACCAACCAAAAAACCAACCAACCAACCAACCAATCAAACGTCCAACTAACCAAACAAACAACCAACCAACCAACCAACCAACCATCCTACCTACCAACCAACCAACCAACCAACCAACCAACCAACCAACCAACCAACCAACCAACCAACCAACCAACCAACCAACCAACCAACCAACCAACCAACCAACCAACCAA
>Ga0131853_10022705_pt1 | contig 11346 bp, 7 predicted proteins | sample TergutLab28metaG_FD_92764 | JGI IMG/M metagenome (GOLD analysis project Ga0131853, IMG submission 92764) | Labiotermes labralis P1 segment gut microbial communities from Petit-Saut dam, French Guiana - Lab288 P1 (version 2) (version 2) | ecosystem: Host-associated > Arthropoda: Insects >...
AACGTGCCGATCGGCATCCTCGCGCTCATCGTCGTCTTCCGCACGCTGCACGTTCACCACGTGAAGCGGTCCACCCGCATCGACTGGATGGGCGCGGTCGCGCTGGTCATCTGCCTGGTTCCGCTGCTGACGGTCGCGGAGCAGGGTCAGGGCTGGGGCTGGGGCTCCGGCCGCACGATCGCCGGCTTCGTCGTCGGCGCGCTCGGCCTGGCGCTCTTCATCGCCGCCGAGGCCTACATGAAGGACGCCGCGCTCATCCCGCTGCGGATGTTCAAGATCCGCCCGGCGCTGATCACCGTGATCGCGAGCGTCCTGGTCGGCATGGCGCTCTTCGGCGGCATCATGATGCTGCCGCTCTACCTTCAGATCGTGCACGGCGTGACCCCGACGGAGTCCGGTCTGCTGATGCTGCCGATGGTGGTCGGAATGATGTCGGCCGGTCTCATCTCCGGTGTCATCACCGGCCGGACGGGCCGGCCGCGGCTCTTCCCGATCTTCGGCTCGATCATCTTCACCATCGGGTTCGGCCTGCTGACCACGGTCAGCGCCAGCACCCACCTGCCGTTCGTGATGCTCTTCATGCTCATCGTCGGGTACGGCGTCGGCAACTGCATGCAGCCGCTGATCCTGACGGTGCAGAGCGCCGTGCCGCCGCAGGAGATCGGCGTCGCGACCTCGTCGGCCACCTTCTTCCGGCAGATGGGCGGCACCATCGGGGTGGCGGTCTTCCTCTCGGTGCTCTTCAGCAGCATGGGCGGCCATATCGAGCAGCGCTTCGCCCAGCAGGGCCCGGCGATCCAGGCGGCCGTCCAGTCCGGGCAGCTCAAGCCCACGCCTGCCGACAAGGAGGTGCTCAACCCGAGCACGGCCGGCAGCTTCCTGTCCGGCTTCGCCGACGACTCCTCGATCATCAAGCAGCTCAGCCCGCAGGTGGCCCAGCCCATCAAGGACGGCTTCACCGACTCGATGACGAAGGTCTTCTGGATCAGCAGCGGCATCGGCCTGGTGGCGTTCCTGGTGCTGTTGAACATGCCGGAGGTGGTGCTGCGCAACACCTCGGCGGCGTCGGCGGCGCGGGCCGAGGCGGAGGCCGGCGAGCCGGTCGACCCCGAGACCGAGGCCGAGCTCGAGCGCGAGCTGGAACGCGAGCGCGACTAGCGGCGAAATCGTCGCCGGCGCACCCCTCGACGTAGGCTTTTCGCTATGCCCAGCACCGCCACGCCCACTGCTCCCGAGTCGGTCTTCCCCCTGCTCGAGCCGCGTCTCGCGCTGGTCTCCAAGCCGATCCAGTACGTCGGGGGAGAGCTCAACTCCACGGTCAAGGAATGGGACTGCGCGCCTGAGGGCGCCACGGTCCGGTGGGCACTGATGTACCCCGACGCCTACGAGGTCGGCCTGCCCAACCAGGGCGTACAGATCCTCTACGAGGTCCTCAACGAGCGCGACTGGATCCTCGCCGAGCGCACCTACTCGGTCTGGCCCGACATGGAGCGTGTCATGCGCACCGAGTCGATCCCGCAGTTCACCGTCGACGCGCACCGACCGGTGCGGGCCTTCGACCTGTTCGGGCTGAGCTTCTCCACCGAACTGGGCTACACCAACATGCTCAACGCGCTCGACCTTGCCCAGATCCCACTGCACGCCGTCGACCGCACCGACGACGACCCGATCGTCGTCACGGGCGGCCACGCGGCGTTCAACCCCGAGCCGATCGCCGACTTCGTCGACGCGGCCGTGCTCGGTGACGGCGAGGAGATCGTCCTGGCGATCTCGGAGGTCGTGCGGGAGTGGAAGCAGGAGGGCTGCCCCGGAGGGCGCGACGAGGTGCTGCGGCGCCTGGCCGTCTCCGGCGGCGTCTACGTCCCGAAGTTCTACTCCGTCGCGTACGCCGCCGACGGCACGATCGAGGCCGTCACGCCCAACCGGCCGGACGTGCCGTGGCGGGTGCGCAAGCACACCCTGATGGACCTGGATGCCTGGCCGTACCCGGCCAAGCCGCTGGTGCCGCTGGCAGAGACGGTGCACGAGCGCTTCTCCGTCGAGATCTTCCGCGGCTGCACGCGCGGGTGCCGCTTCTGCCAGGCCGGGATGATCACCCGCCCTGTGCGCGAGCGGTCGATCGAGACCATCGGCGACATGGTCGAGAACGGCATCCGCAAGTCCGGCTTCGAGGAGGTCGGGCTGCTCTCGCTCTCGAGCGCGGACCACACCGAGATCGGCGACATCGCGACCGGCCTCGCCGACCGCTACGAGGGCCAGAACGTCTCGCTCTCGCTGCCCTCGAGCCGTGTCGACGCCTTCAACATCACCCTGGCCAACGAGTTCAGCCGCAACGGCCGGCGCTCCGGGCTCACGTTCGCCCCCGAGGGCGGCTCCGAGCGGATGCGCGCGGTGATCAACAAGATGGTCACCGAGGAGGATCTGATCCGGACCGTGGCCACGGCGTACTCGCACGGCTGGCGGCAGGTCAAGCTCTACTTCATGTGCGGTCTGCCGACCGAGACCGACGACGACGTCCTCGCGATCGCCGAGCTGGCCAAGAAGGTGATCGCCAAGGGCCGCGAGGTCTCCGGGCGCAGCGACATCCGCTGCACCGTCTCGATCGGCGGCTTCGTGCCGAAGCCGCACACGCCGTTCCAGTGGGCGGCCCAGCTCGACCACGAGACCACCGACGAGCGCCTGGCCAAGTTGCGCGAGGTGGTGCGTGCCGACAAGCGCTTCGGACGGGCGATCGGCTTCCGCTACCACGACGGCAAGCCGGGCATCGTCGAGGGCCTGCTCTCGCGCGGGGACCGCCGCGTGGGCCGGATCATCGAGGAGGTGTGGCGCGACGGCGGTCGCTTCGACGGCTGGAGCGAGCACTTCTCCTACGACCGGTGGATGGCGAGCGCCGCGGCGGGTCTCGCGGGCACCGGGGTCGACGTCGACTGGTACACCACCCGCGAGCGCGAGTACGACGAGATCCTGCCCTGGGACCACCTCGACTCCGGCCTCGACAAGGACTGGCTGTGGAGCGACTGGGAGGACGCGCTCGCGGCCGCCGACGGCCAGGACATCGAGGTCGAGGACTGCCGATGGACGCCGTGCTACGACTGCGGGGTCTGCCCCGAGATGAACACCGAGATCCAGATCGGCCCCACCGGCCAGAAGCTGTTGCCGCTCAGCGTGGTGTGATCTCGGGTGGCCCGGGAAGCCATCTCGTCGACGAGGAGCAGGCGCTGGTGTGCACGTTTGCTGCTCTCGAGTCGCGGCGGCTAGAGGCCGCTCACGCCGAACGGTTCAGCTCGTGCTCGACGGCTCGGCGGATCCACGACGAGACGGAGCGGTCGTCGGCCTCGGCCCGCTTCTTCACCTCGTCGAGGAGCGCTTCCGGGAAGCGCACGGGGACCGGTGTGGTCAGCTTCGCTGTTCGGCGGCGCGGCTTACCGACCGGCGCCAGGTTGGCGGGGTCGGCGTAGTACTCGTACTCCTCGTCGGGAGTCATCTCAGATGTCATTGCGATCACCTCGGTAGGTTCTGGCCAACATAGAGCTGGCCTCGTAGCAGCCAATGGGTCGGCAGCGTGTCGGATCGCCGTGCCGAGAAGCGCGATGGGAACGACGAGCACCTGCCCATAGACCTCGGCCACCATGAGCCAATGAGCTGGTGGTCTGGCCGGATAGAACAGTGGATCGTTCGCCCAGACGTCGAGGACGTCATCGATCCCGAGATGCGGATGCTTGAACAGGTGCGTGGCTTGAGCGTCGATCTCGAAAGGTTCGTCCTCGTGGAGAAGGTCGAGGTCGATCTGGCGTCCACACGGCAATTGTATAACAAACAACTACGATCTTTGCGGCGCTGTTGTCGAGGAGACCGGTCAGGTCGCAGAGAGGTTCCCCCCCGGCAGATCGCCGAAGCGTGCGGCGGCATCACGACTCACGATCGCGCGCTCGTGCTCCGCGGCGCGGGCCGCGACGATCAGGTCGTGGGCGCCACGCTGGCGGCCTGAGCGGCCTACGTGTGCGAAAAGCCTTGCATGGGCTTCCGCGGTGGACCCGCTGGAGTCTCGGCCGAGCTCGGGGCGGTGAGCAGTGCGCGCGTCTCGTCGACGACCCGGATCATCTCGTCGGCGTCGTCGTCGGTGAGGCGACTCTCGCCGAGAGCCAAGTCGAGGTCGCGACCGGTCCTCGCCGTCACTGGTCTCACGCACTCAGATTATTTGATCCGGCTGGCGGCGACAACGCTCCCACGGCGGGGGCGCCACATGCCCTCACAGAGCGCTACGACGCACCCTGCGCATCGGACCGGGCCCGGTGCGGCTGGCCGATGAACCAGCCCAGCACCAATTGGACGAGCGCGACGAGGAGGAGGGCGACCAGACCGTCGTCCCAGCCCTGGGAGAGATGGCGCAGCGTGCCGAAGCTGAAGAGGCACAGGGCAGCGACGGCATAGCCCACGGACTGGGTGGCGGCCACCATCGCGATCGCGTCGTCGTCCGTGCGCGCCCACCGCCCGACCATCACCAGGATCACCGGCGTCCCGACGGCGCCGATGCCCAACAGGATGGCGCACAGGATCGCGGCGCCGTGCGGGTGCAGCAGCAGGCCGGCGTACGCCAGTGGGTAGCAGAGCAGGGTGCCGAAAACGACCGGGCGCGGGTCGCGGCGCCACATCGCGGTGGCGGGCACGAAGAGCGCCAGGGGGATCGGGACCGCTGCCACCAGGGCCACCAGCAGGGCCGCCTGGGCGGCCCCGAAGCCTTTGTGATGCCAGAACGTCGGGAACCACTGCAGCACCGTGAAGACCTGCGCGGTCTGCAGCCCGAAGCTCAGGGCCAGGGCCCAGCCGAGCGGCGTCCGCAGCGCACGGAAGCCCGAGAGGTCCGGGCGCCCCGCCCGGTGCGTGCTGTCATGGCTGACGAGCCGGAGCCACGGCAGTGCCGCCACGACCGCGACGGCGCCCCAGACGCCGAGCGCCGTGCGCCATCCGCCCTCACTGTGGGACAGCGGCCGGGTCAGTGCCACTGCGAGCACGGTCGCGATCGCGGCGGCCATCGTGTAGATGGCGGTCACGGAACCGACCCGGTCGGGGAAGTGCCGGCGCGTGAGCAGGGGGAGCAGCGGTGCCAGCCCTGCCGACCCGCACACCGCGACGGCGGTCAGCAGCACGAAGACCCACGGCCCGGCGGCCAGCGAGCGGGAGAAGAGGCCGATCGCCACCAGGAGGACCGAGATGAGCGCGACCCGGTGGACGCCGAAGACCCGGGCGGCCGAGGCGGACAGCGCCCGCAGGGTCGCGAACGCGAGCAGGGGTACGGCCGTCATCACGGCCACCTGCCAGTCGCTCAGGCCCAGGCCGCCGCGCACCTGACTCAGGACGGGGCCGATGCTGACGGCCGCAGGGAAGAGGTTCAGCGCGAGCAGCACGATGCCGACGAGCATCAGCGGCGAGGTTCGGCGTGTCATGTCGCGATGCATCCTGCCACCCGTACCGCGGACTCGGCGCGGTGGCCCGTGCGCTCCTACGATGTGCGCGTGCGTGACCAGCCCGAACAGCAAGCCCCGCCCGTGCAGCGCCTCCGGATCCGATACGCCAAGCGCGGGCGCCTCCGGTTCACCAGCCACCGGGACTTCAGCCGCGCCTTCGAGCGCGCGGTCTTCCGTGCGCGGATCCCGATGGCGTACTCCTCGGGCTTCAACCCGCACCCCCGGATCTCGTACGCCGGCGCGGCTCCGACCGGGTCGGCCAGCGAGGCGGAGTACCTCGAGATCGCGCTCGCCGAGGTCGTCGACCCCGCGGCCGTGAAGTCGGCGCTCGACGAGGCCATGCCGGACGGCCTCGACCTGCTCGACATCGTCGAGTCGCCGGGCGGCGCGCTGGCCGACCGACTGCAGGCCAGCTCCTGGGCCGTGGACCTGCCCTCGTCGCCGGCGAACGCGGAGGCCGCGGTGGCCGCGTTCCTCGCCGCACCCGAGGTGCGGGTGGAGCGGATGACCAAGAAGGGCATGCGCGAGTTCGACGCGCGCGGCGCCGTCGTCGCGCTCGAGGCGGCACCGCGTGAAGGCGGCTCGCGGCTCCGGCTCGTGCTGCGACACGCCGAGCCGGCCGTCCGTCCCGACGACGTCGTACTCGGCCTGCAGCGCATCGGTGGGCTCCTCGTCGGCCCCGAGTACGGCGGCCTGGCGCTGCTCACGCGGCTCTCGCAGGGCCCTCTCGACGAGGCCGCCGGAACGATCGGCGACCCGCTGCGTTAGCACTGGTACGTGGCGCGGTCACCCGGTTTTCTTCTCCGGTGTGCGATACTCGGCCACGACCGGGTCCATCGGACTTGGTCCGACGACGTTCTCGCTGCCTCGCCGGTCGAGGTGGCACAGGGGGACGGGGTCGTCGCCAGACCGCGACGCGGCCCGGCGGGTCGGTGAGAGCGACCCCTGGAGTCCCCGCGACCGCGGCAGGTGATCCGGCCACGTCTCGTTGACGCACCCGCGGAGAGGGTCGCCGCCACCGACAAGCTTTGCGCCGCAGGCGCGGGGCGCGCCTCGGCGCCGCCCCCGCAGCGGCACACGAACCGCCCGATCGCACCTGGTGCGAGGGCGCCGAGGAGTACGGCATGGCCGACGAGACCACCGTCGACAGCACCACCGAGACCGCCCCCGAGGGCGCGGCTCCCGCGAAGAAGACCACCGCGCGCAAGACCGCGGCCAAGAAGACCGCCGCGAAGAAGGCCGCCACCCCGCGCAAGACCGCGTCGCGGCGCCGCTCGCCGGACGCCGCTGGTGACGCCGAGCTCCCGCTCGAGGTTGCGGACCAGGCGCCGGCTCCGACCGACGCGCCGATCGACACGCCGGCCGGCGCACCCGCACGGCGTACGTCGAAGAGGGCCGCGACCGAGGCCGCACAGCCTGCCGCCAAGCGTGCGACCCGCAAGCGCGCCGCCGCCGTCGATGAGGGCGCCGCGCCGGTCGAGGCGCCTGCACAGGCCGAGGCTATCGACGTGTCCGCCGAGGTGCCGGCGAAGAAGACGGCGGCGAAGAAGGCCGCGGCGAAGAAGACGGCGGTCAAGAAGACTGCTGCCACGAAGACCACTACGCGCAAGGCGGCTGCCAAGAAGGCTGCCGCGCCACTCGAGGCTCCGGTTGAGACCGACGCCACTGCGGCTGAGGCCGCGGTCACCGACGAGGCCGCCACCGACGCAGCGTCCGCGACCTCCGTGCTCTTCCAGGCCCCCGCGAAGAAGACGGCCACGCGCCGCCGTACTCGCAAGACTGCCGAGCCTGCGGCGGAGGAGGCCGCCGAGGCCGAGGCCGTCGAAGCGACCGACGTGGCCGCGGCTGCCGAGACCGTTGAGGCTGCCGAGGCTGCCGAGGCCGAGGAGACCCAGTCCGACCAGGCCGACCAGGCCGACCAGGCCGACCAGGCCGACCAGGCCGAGGACGGCGAGGCCCCGGCCCGTCGTCGTCGTCGCCGCGGCGGTCGCCGTCGCCGCAAGTCCGGCGGGAACGACGAGGCCGACTCCGCCGACTCCGCCGAGTCCGAGGACGGGGAGGAGTCCGACGAGGGCGACCAGGGCGAGACCGGCGATGCTGCCGCGGAGAGCGGCTCATCCCGTCGGCGCCGCCGTCGCCGCCGTGCGGGCGATGCTGGCGACGACGAGGGCGACAACCCGCCCAACACCGTGACCAAGGTCCGCGAGAGCCGCCCGCTCGAGCAGCAGATCACCGCCGTCTCCGGCTCGACCCGCCTGGAGGCCAAGAAGCAGCGCCGCCGCGAGGGCCGCGAGGCCGGTCGCCGGCGCGCCCCGATCGTGAGCGAGGCCGAGTTCCTGGCCCGCCGCGAGTCGGTCGAGCGGGTGATGGTCATCCGCCAGCGCGATGACCTGACCCAGATCGGCGTCCTGGAGGACAAGGTGCTCGTCGAGCACTACGTCGCCCGGGAGTCGCAGACCTCGCTGATCGGCAACATCTACCTCGGCCGGGTGCAGAACGTCCTGCCGAGCATGGAGGCTGCGTTCATCGACATCGGCAAGGGCCGCAACGCCGTCCTGTACGCCGGAGAGGTGAACTGGTCCTCGCTCGGCTGGAAGGAGGGCCAGCCCCGCAAGATCGAGTCGGTGCTCTCCTCGGGCCAGAGCGTGCTGGTGCAGGTCACGAAGGACCCGATCGGGCACAAGGGCGCCCGCCTGACCAGCCAGATCAGTCTGGCCGGCCGGTTCCTGGTCTACGTGCCCGACGGCACCACGTCCGGGATCTCTCGCAAGCTGCCCGACACCGAGCGCAACCGGCTCAAGACCCTGCTCAAGGAGATCGTCCCCGACACCGCCGGCGTCATCGTGCGGACCGCGGCCGAGGGCGCCTCGGAGGAGGAGCTCACCCGCGACGTCGAGCGCCTCAAGGCACGTTGGGACGCGATCGAGGCCAAGGCCAAGGGCAGCGCGCCGCAGCTGCTGTACGGCGAGCCCGACCTGACCCTCAAGGTGGTCCGGGACCTGTTCACCGAGGACTTCGGCAAGCTGGTCATCCAGGGCGAGGACGCCTGGGAGACCGTGCAGGGCTACGTCTCGTTCGTCGCACCCGACCTCGAGGCCAGGCTCGAGCGGTTCGTGCCCGGCGAGGACGGCAAGGACGCCTTCGCGACCTACCGGATCGACGAGCAGATCGCGAAGGGTCTCGACCGCAAGGTCTGGCTCCCGTCGGGCGGCTCGCTGATCATCGACCGCACCGAGGCGATGACGGTCATCGACGTCAACACCGGCAAGTTCACCGGCTCGGGCGGCAACCTCGAGGAGACCGTCACCAAGAACAACCTCGAGGCCGCCGAGGAGATCGTCCGCCAGCTCCGGCTGCGGGACATCGGCGGCATCATCGTCGTCGACTTCATCGACATGGTGCTCGAGTCGAACCGTGACCTGGTGCTCCGACGTCTCGTCGAGTGCCTCGGCCGCGACCGCACCCGCCACCAGGTCGCCGAGGTGACCTCGCTCGGCCTCGTGCAGATGACCCGGAAGCGGATCGGCACGGGGCTGCTGGAGGCGTTCTCCGAGACCTGCACGCACTGCCAGGGCCGAGGCATCGTCGTCCACGACCACCCGGTCGAGGAGGGCAAGAGCTCCGGCGTCCTGCCCGACGAGCCCCGACGCGGGCGTCGCAGCCGCGGCGGCCGGGGTCGTGGAGGTGCTGCCGAGGAGCGTCCCGAGGAGCGCCACGAGGAGGCCCCGAAGCCTCCGTCGCCGGCCGTCGTGGCCGCGATGGCGCGCCACCACGACGACGACGCGGCAGCAGGCGACACGGCAGCTGGCGACACGGCCGTCGACACGACTGGCGACACGGCTGGCGACACCGCGCCCGCCGAGGGACGTGTGGCCGACGAGGCCGCCCGTACGCCGCTGGAGCCGGTCGAGGTGCCCAGCGTCGACGTCGAGCCGGTGACCGAGCCTGCAGCCGAGCCTGCCGAGCCAGAGGCACCCGCCAAGCCCAAGGTCGTCACCCGCACCCGCCGCGGGGCCAGCCGGGCAGTCGTGACGACCGGCGAGGCCGCCGTGGTGGAGGCGCCGGCCCCGGTCGAGACGCCGGCCCCGGCCGTCGTACTCGAGGAGACGGCTCCGCCCGCCCCGCCGAAGGTCGTCACCCGCAGGCGTCGCGGTGCCAGCCGCGACGTCACCACCGCGGTCTCGGGCCCGGACGGGTCGATGCCGGAGGCGCCGGCGGTCGAGGTCGCACCCGAGGTGTCGTCGGAGGACGGAGCGGGACCCGTGGTGGAGCACGTGCCGGTCAAGAAGCGGGGCGCGCGCAAGCGCTGACCCCGGGGCCGGCCTCCCCGGCGCCCGCGTTTTTGCGGAGGTCCGGTGGGTTCCGTACTATTGACCGTCGGCGTCCACGCCACCTGCTAGGCATCTCTCACCCGGTGCACGTTCCCCGGAGCGCGTTCCAGGAGAGTTGCGTGCCGCAGACCATGAGCTTGCAGTAGTCGCACATTGAAGGAGACCGCGGTGTACGCGATCGTGAAGGCTGGCAGCATCCAGCAGAAGGTTGCCGTCGGCGACGTCATCGAGATCGACAAGGTCGCGACCGGCGTCGGCGAGTCCGTCACGCTTCCCGTCGTGCTGCTCGTCGACGGCGAGTCGGTCACGTCGACCGGTCTCGACAAGGCCTCCGTGACCGCTGAGGTCGTCGGCGGCTTCAAGGGTCCGAAGATCGTGATCCAGAAGTACAAGAACAAGACCGGCTACAAGAAGCGCCAGGGTCACCGCCAGAAGTACACCCAGGTCAAGGTCACCGCGATCAACGCCTGAGCCTCGGCTCGAGCACCGGAACTCCACTGAAGGACTGAAGAGATGGCACACAAGAAGGGTGCGGCGTCCACCAAGAACGGCCGCGACTCGAACTCCCAGCGCCTCGGCGTGAAGCGGTACGGCGGCCAGCTGGTCAACGCCGGCGAGATCATCGTCCGCCAGCGTGGCACCCACTTCCACCCCGGTGCGAACGTCGGCCGCGGTGGCGACGACACGCTCTTCGCGCTGGCTGCCGGTGCCGTCGAGTTCGGCACCCGCCGTGGCCGTCGCGTCGTCAACATCGTCGTCGCGGACTGACCTGACGCTTGGTGAGTCCCGCCTTTCGGGGCTTTGAGAAACGGGTTTCCGTCGTACCTACGATGGAAGCCCGTTTCGCTTTCCACCCGAGCACCTACCTCAACGCCCCGAAAGGCGGAACTCGACCATGGCTGTGCCCACCTTCGTCGACCGCGTCACGCTGCACGTAGCAGCGGGACGGGGCGGGCACGGCGTCGCGTCGGTGCACCGGGAGAAGTTCAAGCCGCTCGGCGGCCCCGATGGCGGCAACGGCGGCCCGGGCGGCTCGATCATCCTGCGCGTCGACCCTGACGTCACGACGCTGATCGACTACCACCACAGCCCCAAGCGCCGGGCCGGCAACGGCGGCCAGGGCGCAGGCGCGCATCGCAACGGCGCACACGGGGAGGACCTGGTCCTCTCCGTTCCGGACGGCACCGTCGTCACCGACATCCGGGGCACGGTGCTGGCCGACATGGTGGGCCCCGGCACCGAGCTCGTCGTCGCCGAGGGTGGCCGCGGCGGCCTCGGGAACGCCGCGTTGGCCTCCTCGAAGCGGAAGGCGCCGGGCTTCGCTCTGCTCGGCGAGCCGGGGGAGGAGCTCGAGATCGGCCTCGAGCTCAAGGTCGTCGCCGACATCGGCCTGGTCGGATTCCCCAGCGCCGGCAAGTCCAGCCTCATCGCCGCGATCTCGCGGGCCCGGCCCAAGATCGCCGACTACCCGTTCACCACGCTGGTGCCGAACCTGGGCGTCGTACGCGCGGGGGATGTGACCTTCACCGTGGCCGACGTGCCCGGACTCA
>Ga0131853_10022706_pt1 | contig 11345 bp, 14 predicted proteins | sample TergutLab28metaG_FD_92764 | JGI IMG/M metagenome (GOLD analysis project Ga0131853, IMG submission 92764) | Labiotermes labralis P1 segment gut microbial communities from Petit-Saut dam, French Guiana - Lab288 P1 (version 2) (version 2) | ecosystem: Host-associated > Arthropoda: Insects >...
ACGAAAAAGCTGACTGGATTATTGTGGAAAACACCCATGAAGCTATCGTGAGCCAAGATTTGTTTGACAAGGCGCAGAAGGCAATTGTGGGAAGAACACGGATTATTAAACGGCGCGATGAACCAGCACTTTTTTCCGGCGTATTCTTCTGCAAGGAATGCGGATGGCGCATGGCACACCATGACCGCAAGGATTATCCTGCGTATTATTCCTGCGGAAAATATCGCTCAAAGGGCGTAAATGCTTGCTCATCCCATTTCATTCTTATAGAAGAAATAGAAGGAGCAGTTTTGCACAACATTCAAGCCACCGTCCAGCTTTTGCAAAAGGATGAGGAAAAAGCCATCCGGCAGATTACGGAAAAGAAATGCGCCGATGAGAACCAGCGGCTTTCCACCGCAACAAAGGAATTGGCGAAACAAAAAAAGCGGCAATCTGAAATTCAAAGCCGCATTAAAAGGGTATATGAAGATAATATAGCTGGAAAATTGCCCGATGATTTGTTTCGCACTTTCCTACAGGATTACGAAACCGAGAAGGTGACCCTACGAGATTCCATTAAAATTCTGGAGGAAGATGTACAAAAGTTGGAAGCGAACCGCACCGATGCCTCGCAATTCATCGCATTATTGCGAGAATACGCCGGAATATCGGAATTGACTCGCCCTGCTCTGATGGCTTTGGTTGACCGGGTAGTAATATCGGAAGCGAAAAATGCCAAGGGCAGAAACCGCGACCAGACCATCGAAATATATTACAAGCACGTAGGTGTTTTATAGGCTTTTGTTCCATTAAAATTGACCCTGCTCTGTATATATCTTGTAAATTTGCCAGTCTTTAATGTCGGCATAGGCTTTTAGTTTTTCCTGTTGCGCTCTTATGGAATAACCTTCTCTTACTTGCTCTTCTGTGGAAACTCTTACATAAATTCCTGTACTAATCATGTCGGGCAACCTCCGCTATTTTATTTTGCGGTTGTTGCTGACTTATCTCGTCCTTGACATTTTCTGGCGTAAAAGCCTTCTGGAAAAACAGTATCATTTCTCGCTGTAGGCTTGTAGGGATTGAAAATTTATCCTTATTTTTGCCATATGGTTTTTCCAATAATCCAAACCTCTCTCACAAGAGTATAAATTATTGTATGCTAGTGTTTCCGTACCATGTCACGGACAAGCCTTCTAAAATTTTATGGTTTTTTCAATATGAAACATTTTTTTCATAAATCCACATTAGTGTTTGTCTCCCTTCTCAACTATCCAGTTGGCTTCTTTTTCCCAAGGGCTAAATTCTGAGAGCCAATTCCATTTATGCTTATCTGCTGATGAGCGAAATGAATATAGTGGCCCGAAGTGCTCTTCATATTTTTCCCGGGCTTTAGCTGCAAGAGCCACTACTTTGTTATATTCAGCTAATGCTGCCATATCATTTGGATGTGTATTTAAGTATAAATGAAGATCGGTAGCCAAAAAGTCAAGTATTGTTAGGTCTTTTTCTACATCATGCTTATTCATTAGCTTTCCCTCCCTATGCTATAAGGTTGATGCAGCTCAGGGAAAATGGTACCGGCTCTTAACGCTTCTACACCGGAATAAAGATTACCTGTCCACTGCTGAAACGGAACATATGCATTTCCATAGCTTACAGTGCTCGGAAAAATAGGCGGGTTAAGGTTTTCATGTTCATTCAATATTTTCACTCCTCAAATTATAGTTCTGGTATCAGATTATGTTGTCTAAGGTCAAGCTGTTACATAACAAATATAGACAAAATGCGATTGTTAGTTTATAATATTTATAATTATGGAAAAGTGCTGAATCTATCAAAAGGAGAATACCTTAATGTCTGATATTGAGCTTTACATTATGCGATTTTCGCCGGAAGTACAGCGCAGACTTTATGCTATAAGAGCTATCGGCCTTGAGATTTTCCCTGAAGCTACAGAAAAACTAGATCACGCTGTACCATCCTTTATGATTGACGGAAAGGGTATCACCGACTATGCCGGCCGTAGAGCCGGTGGCAAGGGTATCTTTTATTATGCTGCCTATAAAGACCATATTTCTGTTTCTCTTGTTAACAGTCACGTTGCTTATCTGGTGATTGATATTATAAAAAACTCTTATCCTGATTATAAATACACAAAGACTGCTGTAAAACTCTCTCATGATGAGGAACTGCCTTTAGATTTTATTCGTGAAATTTGCAAACTGCTTACTTTGCTTACAGGAAAAGAGGCCTAAATTTTGAAATCAATATACGAGCATTTAAAAGAATACACAAACAGCGGCCCTTATCCTTTTCACATGCCGGGGCATAAGCGCAATACTGAATTTCTTAAGTTTGACACAGACCCGGTTAATATTGATGTAACAGAAGTTCACGGCACCGACAATCTACAAAATCCCTCCGGTATTATAAGGGATACCGAGGAACGGGCTGCGAAAATCTACAGCTCAGACAAAAGTTACATACTGGCTAACGGCTCAACAGGGGGAATAATTTCGGCTATTCTCTCGGCGGTTCCACCGGGCGGGCGGCTTATAATGGGCAGAAACTGTCATATGAGCGCTTTTTCGGCTGTTACCTTAGGCGGCATTTCTCCTACATATGTATATCCTCAGATTTCTGAGCATAAAATTGTGGGTCCAATATTAGCAGGTGACGTAAAAACCGCTTTAGAGGCAAACCCTGCTGCTTCGGCGGTATTTATTACAAGCCCCACCTTTGAAGGTATTGTGAGTGATATAAAAACCATTGCAAAAATCGCTCATGATCATAATGCACTGCTTATTGTAGATGAAGCTCATGGGGCGCATCTGAAGTTTCATCAAGCCTTTCCCGCGTCTGCTCTTTCGCTGGGTGCTGATATAGTGATTCAAAGCCTGCATAAAACCTTACCGTCATTAACGCAGACCGCCGTTATGCATACAAAGGGCAATAGATGCAACCATAAATTAATCAGGCAGTTTCTGAACATGGTAAATTCTTCCAGCCCCTCTTATGTTTTGCTGTCATCAATAGGTTTGTGTTTAGAATTTTTGGAAAATAGCCGGGATAAATTTGATGAATATGTTGACATACTTAAAAATACAAGAAGAGCTTTGACGGCGTTAAATAATTTTTTGCTTATTGACGAAAACTATATGAGCAATATTTCATATGATATATCAAAACTGGTACTGCTCACTAAAAACGGTATTCGTTTGGAAGAAGATTTGCGTAAAAATCATAATTTGGCAGTAGAGACCTGCGCTGACAATTTTATAATTGCAATGACCAGCGTTGCTGATACTAAAGCCGGTTTTGACAGGTTTACACAGGCGCTTTCACAGCTTGATAAATTTTATGAAAAGGCGGATAAAAAGCTCTCTCCTCCATATCCTAAACCGATAATTCTCATGTCTATAAGAGAAGCGCTTTATAAACCCTCAGAGAAATTACAGCTTGATATGGCTGTTGGCCGCATAGCGGCAGAAAATATTGCACCGTATCCTCCCGGTATTCCAATCTGTTTACCGGGGGAACTTATAAGTTCAGAGGTTTTAGACTTTTTGCCGAAAGATTATATTTTTAGAAAAGTAAATGTTTTAATGTAATTATACTCGATTTGAAAGGTCAACTATGTTAAACTTACTTACTGTTAATGATATATTGTTTGCACTTTGCTTTGCCGCCTTTATAACCTGGGCCATAACGATTATGGCTGATTTTATTGCAGAAAAAAAGGCACCTGATTTGGAAACGGTAATAAAAAAATGTTACGACATGTTTCCTATGGACATTTTGCAGTTTCATGGAGAAATTTATAAACGCGGTATGAATATACGCCTTGTTACAAGGGGTAATAAAATTTTTGAAGGTAAATTTCTGGGCCTTAACTCAGATAATATGATTTGCCTTATGACTAAAGGTTTTATAATCGCTCAGTCACTTAAAAATGTTGAAGAAATGGAAGTTTTAGAGCAGGAGGATTAAAAGAGACCTTATGAAAAAGTTTGCTTTAGTGCTTGAGGGCGGCGGTCTTAGAGGTGTCTACACCGCCGGGGTTTTAGATTTGTTTTTAGACAAAGATTTTCATGCGCCTTATATAATCGGTGTCTCTGCGGGGGCCTGTCAAGCTTACTCCTATATCTCCAAGCAAAGGGGGAGAAGCTTTCGCGTCAGCGCTGATTTTATTAACGATCACCGCTATCTTAGCCTTCGTAATTTGATTTTTAAAGGTGAAATATTTGGCATGGACTTTATGTTCGACGAGATTCCACAGCGGCTTATACCCTTTGATTATGATGAATTTTACGGCAGCGAGCAAGAGTTCGTAATAGGTGCCACTAACTGCGCTACGGGCCTTTGTGAATATTTTTATAAGAGAGACAAGCACGATATGCTTATGATAGGCCGGGCTTCTTCCAGCTTGCCGCTGCTGTCAAAGGTAGTTACACTAAACAACAAACCCTACTTGGACGGCGGTATTGCTATGCCTATTCCGCTGGTAAAGGCTTTACAAGATGGGTTTAAAAAAAATATTGTTATATTAACCCGTGACGGCGAGTACAGAAGAAAACCAAGCAAACATAGTCTCCGCCTTATGAAGCTTATGTACAGAAAATACCCCCAGCTAGGCAAAACCTATGCAAAGCGGGCTGATGAATATAATTCAATGCTGGGATACATAGAGAGACAAGAGAAAAAGGGTAATGTCTTTGTAATAAGACCTAAAAAACCAGTCACCGTTGGGCGGATGGAGAGAGATGTAGTGAAACTTAGGGCCTTCTATGAGGAAGGGTATAAGGACGCCAAGGAGATTTGGCCGAGGTTGGAGAAGTGGGTAAAAGAGATATAATCAGTCAGTTATAGACATTCTACATGAAAAAAGGCTTCTTAATTCTTTGATTTGCAGCAAAATAAGATTTTTCCATGTAATTGCGCTCTTTCTTTCTTCGTCATTACAAGGAGCGCGTTAGCGCGACGAAGCAATCTACAAACGGTATAAAACCTAGATTGCTTCGCTTCGCTCGCAATGACGACCACGACGCAATTTCGCTTCACGTATTGCAATACCATGATGAGCATAACCCTAATCGGCAACTTTTGACGTTTAATCTAAGCTTATTCGTCTATACGAGCGTACATCATTTCTGCCGGATCCTGGCCCAGCATCCACAAACAAAAACCATCCCTCATCCGTTTCGCTGAAGAACACATCTCCAAGTTGGGTATGAAGTGAGTTACGAGTTCCACCGCTACGGCTAATATTGTGTTGTCTAAGTGTATTAATCCGGTTTCCACTAAGTGGATTATGCAAATTCAACATATACCATGTCTCTACTTGGTTGAAGCTTTGAGACCGAACACGCACTTGTCGAATATCTAAATCCGTACCTAAAACTTCTCTAACATAATCCATATCAAATGGAAATTCATCGGGGTCAACATTATTGGCATCAGCAAATAAATGAATTTTAGTCATATTAGTTACGCCATTGTGATTTATGAATACTGACCATTCATTCTCTCTGCCCTGGTCATTTCTGTTAACTAAAACTGCACCGCCTTGGGGGTAAGCCCAAACCCCATAGTATTATTGGTGATGTTAAATCTGCGCAAATCAATATCTCCATGTAAATCTATATGCCACCAATTGATAGTATTACCCCAGCCCCTGTGCATTTCTTATTGAATGGTGAAATCAACACCCAAAATATCCCTCAACTGTTGCATATCAAAATGCCCGGCAAATGGGTCGCCGCCTTCTGCAACATCAATAAAGCCATCCTCTGGAAGCAATCTTCCATTATGCATAATCATTCTGTGGCCGTCAATGACTATTGCTTCATTAGCGTAAGTCACAATACCCATCAACATGCTCATAATTAAAATGCTAATAAATGTGATAACACTTTTCTTCATAAGTAGTCTCCCTCCAAATTTATCTCCCCTTCGTAGCCAGCAGCGCCGTTTTAAGCTCATTCTCAATCTTCTCAAGCTCAGCCGTGGCAGCGGCCCGCTCCTGCCTTCCTTTTTCCTGTATATCTATTATGCCGTAAATGGTATCCAAAAGGTCTTGATTGGTCTTTTTGATGGTATCGATAGACACTATGCTGGTTTCGCTTTCCCTTGCCACTTCAAGAGAGCCTTGCTTTAACATTTCACTATTTTTTCTTAACAAATCATTTGTTACATTAGTAACCCTTTTCTGCGCTTCAAGAGCGGTTTTGGCGTTGGCGAGACCCATAGCAATAACCATTTGATTCTTCCACAATGGTATAGAATTAACCAGCGACGATTGAATTTTATCAACCAGCTGAGCCGCGTTATTTTGAATAAGCCGTATCTGCGGTGCCATTTGAAGAGATATTGTGCGGGTAAGGGTTAAGTCGTGCACCTTTTTCTCAAAACGGTTAGCGGCGTTTAGGGTGTCGTTATATTTTTGCCCATCCATTTCAGAGCCGGACTCTTCAGCCTTTTTCCTAAGGGCCGGAAGGGTTATTTCGTTTATTTCTTTAATCTTTTCATTACCGGCTATGATGTAGAGGCTTAGCTCTTTAAAATAATTATAATTGTTCTCATACATCATGTCGAAAATCTCTATATCTTTTAAAAGCTGATGACGCTGAGTCTGCAAGGAGCCTACAATTTTGTCGATATTTGTCTCAGCCCTTGAGTAATTGGCCACCATACGGTCAACAGACTTTTTAGGCGCGGCAAAAAACTTAGCCAGCCCGCGTTTTTCCTCTTCACCGCTGTCAAGATTTTGAATCTCAACCACCAAATCCGAAAGCAGCTTACCTGCTTCACCTAAATCTTTTGTGCGCACAGTGTTGAGAACCGAATCAGAAAACTGAGCGATTTTGTTCTGAGGCGTATTGCCGTAAGTTATAACCATATTTGAGTCGCTAATGTCGATTTTTGACACAAAATCTTTAACCATTGCCTGTTGTTCAGCTGAAAGCGCCGACATGGCCAGAGAGGCATCAGCTTCACGCTGCATATCTTCTACATTATGAATTTCTTCCGGTTTTGGGGCAGCCTCACTGCTTGGGAAAAGTTCTAATTTTATATCGTCCATATTAAACCTCCGTTATTTTCACATTAATAGTGGATAAACTAAAAATATTATAACGTATTTATTGCGTCTTGACAACGATTTAAAAGTTAGTATAAGATATATAAAGATAAAAGCCATGATGGTGCAAAAGTATCGCAAAAATCTTTTTCAGAGAGAGACTTATGGTGTTTTGAACTGATGTCAAAACACTTTGCTGAGAATGTCTTAAAGACTGCGGTATCTATCTTCACACCGGAGCTTTCACGCCGAACAGTTTTTCAACTAAGCGTGGACGGATAAGGGCACGTTAAAGCCCTACAAAGCGCCGTTAATCTGTCAATTTCATGTATAACGGTAAGTTGGGTGGTACCGCGGAAATTTATTTTCGCCCCTATTTAGAGAATGTGAACACTCTCTGGGGGCGTTTTTTATTTGGAGGAATTTTTATGAAAGAAGTATTGGAAAAAATCAGATCAGATGCTGCAAATGCACTGGCCGGACTTGATGATTTAAAATCTTTAGAAGAAGTACGCCTAAAGCTCTTTGGTAAAAAAGGCGAACTTACAGCGGCGCTTAAAAGCCTTGGGGTCTTATCGAAAGAAGAGCGGCCGGCTATGGGGCAAATGATTAATGAAGTTCGCGCTGAACTTGAAAAGCGCCTTGCGCTAAAGCAGGAAGAGCTTAGCGTGATGGCCATGAATATGGCGCTTAAGGCTGAAACATTAGATGTGACCATGCCCGGCAAAAGCCCTTATGAGCTTGGTAGGCGACATCCTTTAACAATGGTTACAGACGAACTGAAAGATATTTTTACCGGCCTTGGCTATGAAGTTGCCGAAGGGCCGGAAATTGAGGAAGAATACTATAGTTTTGAAGCATTGAACATCCCGCCTCATCATCCGGCCAGAGATGAGCAGGACACATTTTATGTTGAGGGCGGTTTTGTTCTTAGAACTGCCACATCGCCTGTTCAGGTAAGAACTATGGAAAGCAGAAAGCCCCCTATAAAAATTATTGCACCGGGCCGTGTTTTTCGAAAAGATGAGGTTGATGCAACTCACTCACCAATGTTTCATCAGCTTGAAGGGCTTGTGGTTGACAAAGGTATAACCATGGGCGATTTGAAGGGCGCCTTATCGCTTTTTGCAAGAGAGCTTCTCGGTGCTCAGGTAAAAACCCGTTTCAGGCCCCACTACTTCCCCTTTACCGAACCCTCTGCCGAGATGGATATATCATGCTTCGCCTGTGAGGGCAACGGTTGCAGAATATGCAAAGACAGCGGCTGGATAGAGCTTCTAGGCTGTGGTATGGTTCATCCTAAAGTTCTCTCCATGAGCGGCATAGACCCTGCCATATATACAGGCTTTGCCTTTGGTATGGGTCTTGAGCGTTTAGCTATGCAAAGATATAACATATCTGACTTACGTTTGCTTTATGAAAATGATGTGCGCTTTTTAAAGCAATTTTAGGAGGTAAATTTAATGAAAATTCCAATTAGCTGGCTTAAAGATTATGTTGACATAGATGATATTACCATTGAGCAGATTGAGGATAGACTCACAATGTCAGGCTCAAAAGTCGAGGCTGTTGAATATAAGGGCAAAGATTTTTGTAATGTGCTTACGGGTAAGATTACGAAGATTGATAAGCACCCCGACGCTGATAAACTTGTGGTCTGTCAGGTTGATGTTGGTGATAAAGCAGTTCAAATAGTTACAGGGGCAACAAATGTACGCGAAGGGCATTTTATACCTGTTGCGCTGGATGGGGCAATTTTAGAGGGCGGCCTTAAGATAAAAAACTCTAAGCTCCGCGGTGTCGAATCTCAGGGGATGCTCTGCTCCGTTGAAGAATTGGGCTATACCAGAGCGGATTACCCGGAAGCGCCGGAGGATGGTATTTACGTATTCGCTGATGAAGTGCCTCTTGGCATCTGCGCTCTTGAACTTCTGCAAATTAAAGAAAATATAGTTGAATTTGAAATAACAAGCAACCGCCCCGATTGTTTTTCTGTAATGGGTATAGCCAGAGAGACAGCGGCTACATTCGACAGAAAACTGACTTATCCTGAAATCACTGTAAATGAAAAAGGAGAGGGCAAAGCCTCTGACCATGTAAGTGTTGAAATCAAAAATGCTGAGCTTTGCCCCCGCTACGCGGCGAGAGTGATTAAAAATGTTAAAATCGGCCCAAGCCCGCTGTGGCTGCGGCATAGACTTACAACAGCAGGTATCAGGCCCATAAATAATATCGTTGACATTACAAACTATGTTATGCTGGAGCTTGGCCAGCCTCTCCATGCTTTTGATGCGGCTAATGTTTCTGAGGGGAAAATTATTGTAAGAAATGCAGCTGAGGGCTAGATTATAACCACCCTGGATGGCGTAGAGCGCACCCTCGACTCCTCCATGCTGGTAATCTCAGACCCTAAAAAGGCTATCGCCGTTGCCGGAGTTATAGGCGGTGAAGATTCAAGAATTACTGACGGCTCAGCCGCCGTTATATTTGAATCGGCCAATTTTAACGGCACAAATATTCGCCTGACTTCTAAAAAACTGGGGCTGCGCACTGATGCTTCAAGCAAATATGGAAAGGGCCTTGATCCTAACATTTCTATGGACGCGGTGAACAGATGCGCTCAGCTTGTGGAACTTTTAGGCTGCGGTGAAGTAGCTGGCGGCATTGTAGAGAGCTATCCCGCTCCCCGTTATGAAAGTGAAGTCAGCTTTGACCCGGCCAGAATAAACGCTCTTTTAGGTACCGCTATATCAGAAAATGACATGTATGCCTATTTAGAAAGGCTTGGTCTTAATGCCGCTAATCAAAAAGTAACCGTACCCACCTTCCGCTCTGATTTGGAGATAGAAGCCGATATTGCCGAGGAAATAGGCCGTATCTACGGCTACAACAATATAGAAAGCACTCTTGGAAACGGTATGCCCACAGCGGGTAAGTTAAATGAAAAGCAAAAAATTGAGCGCCTAATTAAAAACACAATGACAGCCGCCGGTTTTTGTGAAACTATGAGCTATTCATTTGAAAGCCCTAAAGTATTTGCTGCGCTTATGCTGCCAAAAGATTCACCGCTTAGAAACGCCGCAATAATCAAAAACCCTCTGGGTGAAGATTTCTCTGTAATGCGCACAAGCACATTAAACGGCCTATTAAAAATCATTTCAACAAATTATAACAGACGCGTAGAAGAAGCTATGCTGTTCGAACTTTCGAAAGTTTACTTGCCTGAAGCCGCGTCTCCTGCAAAACTCCCCGCCGAGACTAATATGCTTACCATTGCCTTCTACAGTAAAGACAGGGCTAAAGACTTTTATTATTTGAAAGGGGTTTGTGAAACTTTCTTAGATTCGCTGTCCATACTGCCTAAAGTTTCTGTGGAGCCTGAGCAGAGCCTTTCCTTCATGCATCCCGGAAGGTGTGCTAAGCTAAGCGCCTTTGGTAAAGATTTAGGCTTTTTAGGCGAAATTCACCCTGCTGTGGCCAAAACCTATGAAATAGGCGCCAAAGTGTATATAGCCACCATTAACTGTGATATTATATATGAAAACGCTAATTTGACCAAGCAGTATAAACCGCTGCCCAAATACCCATCCATGACCAGAGATATCGCCATGCTGGTAAATGATGAAATTCTTGCAAGCCAGGCAGAAAATATCATCAAAAAACGCGGCGGTAAGCTTATAGAGGCAATAAAGCTCTTTGATGTATACAGGGGTGAGCAAATAGCCAAAGGCATGAAATCTATGGCCTACTCCATCTCCTTCCGCGCTGCGGACAGAACTCTGACTGACGATGAGGTAAGCGCGAAAATGGAGACCATATTAAGCTCACTTGAAAAAGAACTGGGTGCAAATCTTCGTGATAAATAACTTTGGCTTGACCTTAAGTGCCCCGCGTGATACCCTGATATAAACTAAGAACCTGCGGTCAATAATTGGGAACTCAGATTTGCGAGTCTTATTTTAAGCCAATTAAGAAGGCGCCGACGACGCATAATCGAAGATATTCTGCTAGGAGGCGCTGACGCGAAGTGGCTTAAAATAAGCCACAAAGCTGGGTTTCAGCTTATTGACCGCTGGTTCTAAATTTCAGGAGGTATAATTATGCCGATAATCCATGTAAGAGCCTATTCAGGCAGAGACCTTGAAACAAAGAAAAAAGCCGCCGAAGCCATGGCAAAAGCCGCCGCCGAAGCTATGGGCGCGCCCCTCACCGCTTTTACAGTGATCTATGAAGAGTTTGAAAAAGAAACTTGGGAAGAGACAGTAAACAAACCCTTTGTTGA
>Ga0131853_10022709_pt1 | contig 11345 bp, 10 predicted proteins | sample TergutLab28metaG_FD_92764 | JGI IMG/M metagenome (GOLD analysis project Ga0131853, IMG submission 92764) | Labiotermes labralis P1 segment gut microbial communities from Petit-Saut dam, French Guiana - Lab288 P1 (version 2) (version 2) | ecosystem: Host-associated > Arthropoda: Insects >...
AAGTAGATACTATTAAAAAGCTGGATCTGACACCACATAATACAGATGTTGCCAGTTGGACATTTAAGAGCGGCGATTTAACAATTACAATAAATAGCAATGGTAAAGCAGAAATACTAAATAGTAACATAAATAATGTTGCGACTGATGTTATTAACGGATCCGAAAAAGTAAAAGAGGCGGCGAATTATATTGGCACATTTGCAGGCATTGAAGTTAGGATTGCCCCCGACGTTGATAAATCACATGGAGAGCATGCGCTTGATAGGTTGAAAGCCTATGATATTACAGGTAATTTCCCGGATGGTGGCCGTGTAGTGGATAGATCTAATGGAGTTATAGCTAAGATAATAATCACAGGTGCTCCAGGCGAAATGTTCCACGTAAAACATCTTGGTGGAGGAGTTTTGGAAGCCCGTCTTGACCTAAGTGAGGCTGGAAGTATCTCTGGAATCTTAGGAACTGGAAGTACTTATATTGAAAATAATATAATTGGCGAAAATAATATAATATCATTTCTTATAAATTTAAAAAAAGATAAAATTCACGCTTAAATTTGTCAAATGACTACAGTCCACCCAATTTTTTGGGTGTTCTGTTGGGCTTGGTGCCTGGCACCCACGCCTGTACGATCAGGCCCACATCTAAAGCCCCGCCAACCTAAAACCGCCGGGCACCGCCCGGCGTTTTTTCCTATAGAAAAGCGGCCTTTTCTGCGCCAGCCCCAGCGCGAATGCCCTGCGCCAGCCCCAGCGCGAATGCCCTGCGCCAGCCCCAGCGCGAATGCCCTGCGGCTGGCGGGCGCGCGGGCGCCGAGGGCGGGCCAATGCGCCTGCGGCGCTTGGCCTCGGAGTTTTGCAAAGCAAAACTCCACGCCTGGTTGCCAAGGGATCAAGCCCCACCAACCTAAAACCGCCGGGCACCGCCCGGCGGTTTTTCCTATAGAAGAGCGGCCTTTCCCACCTAAAGCTCCGCGCGTATGCCCTGCGCTCCGCCGCGCGCGGGCGCCGAGGGCGGGCCAAGTCGCCTACGGCGCTTGGCCTCGGAGTTTTGAGGAGGGCTAAAGCCCGCCTCAAAACTCCACGCTTGGTTGAAATGACCGAGGTCCCGCGCGCGGCGGAGCGCAGGGGGCCGGCGATCAAAGGCCCTAGATCCAAAAGGCCGCGAGGCCCCACATTGCGCCTTGGCGGAAAACGCTGTAGCATGGTTGAATGCGCGAAAGGCTTCTTGTTTTTTCCGATTCGCATGGCTACGCCCCGGCGCTAAAGCTTGCGCTGGCCTGGGCGCGCGAAAGCGGGCGCTCGCCGGACGCGGTGGCGTTTTTGGGGGACGGGCTGGACGACGCGGAAAGCGCGGAAATGGCCGACAGGCGCGCCGGCTTTTCCTGTCCCTGGCACAAGGCGCGGGGGAACAACGACTTCGGCTTCGCGACCAGGGATTCGGCTCTGTTCGAGCTTGGCGGCAGCCGCTTTTTTGCCTGTCACGGGCACAGGCACAGCCTTTATTCCGGGCTGGAAACGCTTGCCGCCGCCGCCCGCGCATCCGGAGCGAATGTCGCGCTTTTCGGCCATACCCACGCGCCCTTCGCTAAAACCGTCGACGGAATTCTTCTATTAAACCCAGGCAGCATTGGGAGCCCGCGTTCGAGCGCCGGCGCGACCTTCGCGCTAATCGAATGCGAGCCGGGCGAGCCGCCTTCGCCCAGCTTTTGGGGAATGGGCCGGCGCGGCGCGATTTCGCCCGTTCCCGCCGGGAAAATGTAGGCCGGGCTTTCCGCGCACGCATTGACGGATGCGGCCTGGCGCGGTATATTGTCGGGGATGGATGGGGCGGAAAGCATAAAGTTCAACCGTTCGGCTTTCGCACGGCGTGACTCCGGCGGATATTTTGCGGGCTTTTCAGAAGCTCGTGTTTGAAGATCCAGTGGAAGATGAGGAAAATAAATTCTTGCTAATCGGGTTTGACACAAAGCAAACCCGATCGAAGTTATGTACAACCGAATCGACCAAGATCGAATCAACGTGTTCCATGCAATGCCTTGAAGAGACTCGTACAGGGAATTACTCGCGTGATAGGAGAAAACATGGCGGAAATGACTGAAGAGGAAGCGGACGTTTTGGACGATCTGTGGACAAAGACCACTCCAAGAATAAAGGTTGGATCGGGCGGGGGGTATTTCCGCGAGCGCCAGGCCCACATGCTGATACTTGACGGGCAAACCGCCCGTGTCCTCAATGCAAAGGCCCAAGCCGCGCGGCAAACCCCGGCGGAGCTTGTCGCGGCGCTGCTTCGTCGCGAGATCGGCGCAATTTCGGGATAGCGCCATCTTGCGCCCCTTAATCGATATCGGGTATCATTAGGTATGAAGTCTTTAGGAATCAACATTGGCTCGACAAGCCTGAAAATGGCGCTTTTGGAGGGCGAAGAAATAAAATGGAGCGCGTCGCTCCCTCATGAGGGAGACTTTGGCGCGGCGGCTCGACGACTTATCGCCGAGGGGAATATAGAAGAGGGCACTCCGGCCTTGGTTACCGGCAACGAGGGGCGGTTCATGTTCGCCGTGGCCGGCACTCTGGAGCCTCTCTGCGCCGAGGCCGCGCTTGGATATCTCGGCATCAAGGCGGACGCCATTGTCAGCATGGGCGGGGAAGACCTTATCGTCTACTCCCTCGATTCTGCGGGCAAAATCGTCAACAATTTTTCCGGCAACAAATGCGCCAGCGGAACCGGCGAGTTCCTCAAGCAGCAGCTTGGCCGCATGGACATGAGGCTCGACGAGATCGGCGACGTTCCTAAGGACGCGAAGCCGCACTCGCTTTCCACGCGCTGCTCGGTCTTCATGAAGAGCGACTGCACGCACAAGCTCAACAAAAAAGAGGCGACCAAGGGCGACATCGTTCTTTCGCTTTCGCAGGTCATGGCCGTCAAGGTGCTTGACTTCCTAAAGCGCGCGAAAATCACCAGCGGAAAAGTCGTGCTTATCGGCGGCCTTACGCTGAACGCGCACGTAATACGCTTTATTCGCGAAAAGGCGCCGGAGATCGAGTTTATCGTTCCGGAGGCGGCGTCGGTTTTCGAGGCCGTCGGCGCGGCCGCTCTTGCCTCGCAGTCCGGCAGCCCGCTTCCTTCCATTGAAAAGCTGATGAGGCCCAACGAAGTGCGCTTCGGGACTCTCGGCGCCCTGCGCGACTGGGAAGGCAAGGCGCGCTTCTTTCAGGATTCCGGCGACGCGAAGGCTCGCGTCGGCGCAAGCTACGCGCTGGGCGTGGACGGCGGCTCCACCACGACGAAGGCCTGTCTTGTCGACATGGAAACGCGGCAGATCGTCGCCAGTCATTACGGGCGCACCCACGGCGATCCCGTTAAGGCCGTCAAGGAATGCCTGGACATCATCCAGAAAAAAGTGATCGCGGACACCGGCTCGAAGGACATCGACATAAAGCTTGTTTCCACCACCGGTTCCAGCCGCGAAATCCTGGGCGTTTTTCTTGAGACCGGCGGCGTTTACAACGAGATTATCGCGCATGCCGTCGGCACGACTTTTTTTGACGACAGCGTTGAAACGATTTTCGAGATCGGCGGGCAGGACGCGAAATACGTTCTATTGAAAAACGGCGTTCCCATCGACTACGCGATGAACGAGGCTTGCTCGGCGGGCACCGGATCCTTTCTTGAGGAATCGGCCTCCGGCGATCTTTCGATTCCCAGCGCCAAGGACATCGGCCCCATCGCGCTTAACGCCGACGCGCCGCTTAAGTTCGGCGAGCATTGCTCGGCCTTTATTAACAGCGATATTCGCAAGGCCGTTCAGCAGGGCGCAAGCCGCGAAAACATCACGGCCGGAATCGTCTGCTCGATAGTCGCGAATTATCTTAACAGGGTTGTCGGCAATCGCGCCATTGGCGGAAAAATATTTTTGCAGGGCGGCGTGGCGAAAAACCCGGCTGTTCCGCTGGCCTTCGCGATGATGCTTAACAAGGAAATTTTGGTTCCCCCTTCGCCGGAGCTTATGGGCTGTTTTGGCGTGGCGCTTCTTGCCATGCGCAAGCATGAGGAAGGAATTCAGGAGGAGCGCGCATTCGTTATTGACGACGTTCTGGAGCGCGAGATTGGCTACGACGGCGTTTTTACCTGCAAGGCCTGCGATAACTTCTGCCCGATTCAAACGCTGAAAGTGGGCGAAAGCAAGTACATGTTCGGCGGACGCTGCAACAAGTACACCAACATGCGCAAGAAGATCAAGGACGCGCCTGTTTTTGATTACGTCGAAAAAAGGCAGAAAATGCTTTTCGAGGAATTCGCCGCGCCGCCTTCTGTCGCGGCCTCGCTTGAATCTCAGGAAACGCTTACGGTTACGGCCGGCGCTTCCCCGAAAAAGCGAAACTTTAAGGTTGGCATACCGCGCGCGCTTTCCGTTCATACGCTGTACCCTTTGTATTCATGGTTTTTCCATGAGCTTGGAATCGAAACGTTCCTCTCAACCGAGATTGCGCATGAAGGCGTGGCGCGCGCCGAGTCGCAGTATTGCTTCCCGGCGGAGATTGGGCACGGCGCCGTGCAGGACTGCTTGGACAAAGGCGCGGACTACGTGCTTTTGCCGCACTTCCGCGACATGCCCAGCTACGAGGAAAAAGTTCACGCGAATTTTTGCCCCATAACTCAAGCGCTGCCGTACTACATGGAAAAGGCTTTTCCCGATATTGACAAAAAACGCTGGCTTCCGCTTGTCGTAAGCTTGAAGTTTGGCGAATCCAAAGCGCTGGAGCTTTTTTGCCAAATGACGGCGCTTCTTGGAATAAGCGAGGCTGAAACCCGCGCCGCCTTCGAAAAGGCCTGGGAAATGCAGCTTGCGTATTTTGCCGCCGCGAAGGCGCTGGGAAAACAGGCGCTGGAAGATGCGCGCGAGGCCAAGCGGCCGGTAATCGCGCTTTTGGGCCGGCCCTACAACGCCTTTACCCCGGAAGCGAACATGGGCATTCCGCGCAAGTTTACCACGCGCGGCTATTCGGTAATTCCGTTTGATATTTTGCCGTTCGAGGGCGAGGACATTTTTTCCAACATGTACTGGTACTACGGACAGCAGGACGTAAAGGCGGCGAGCCTTCTTGCGCGCGAGGACAATGTCTACATAACCTATGTTACTAACTTTTCCTGCGCACCAGATTCTTTTATCCTCCATTACATAAAATGGATGATGGGCAGAAAGCCCTTCCTTATTCTTGAGCTTGACTCGCATTCGGCGGATGCCGGCGTGGACACGCGCGTGGAAGCCTTCCTCGACATTATCGAAGGCTATCGCGCGAAAAAGGACGAGCTTGAGGCGGAGCGCTACGATAACGGCTGGAGATTCGCCAGCGAAAGAAATCAGAAGGGCGGCTTCGATCTGCGCGTGGACAACATGAAGACCGGCGAAAAAATTCCGATCGTTGGCAACAAGCGCGTAAGGCTTTTGCTTTCCAACATGGGCGCTATTTCCACGGAATACATGGGCGCCTGCATTCGCGGCCTGGGAATAAACGCCGAGGCGCTTCCGGTGGCCACCGCGCGCACGGTTCAGCTTGCGCGGGCGCATTCCTCCGGAAAGGAATGCGTTCCCAGCCACATCGTTCTTGGAAGCGCGCTGGAATTTTTCTTCAGCGATCGCTATCGCAAGGACGAGCTTTACCTACTCTTTGTGCCCATAACCACAGGTCCTTGCAGAACCGGACAGTACTACGTGTACTACGAAAATCTTTTCCGGGACATGGGCATGGAAAACGTGGTCGTCATGACTCTTTCGGCGGACAATTCCTACACGGAACTTGGGCCGGGCTTCGCGCAGGCCATGTGGAACGGGCTTGTTCTTTCGGACTACCTCAAGGACATTCAATGCTCGCTTATGACCTGCGCCGCCGATCCCAAAAAGGCCATCGCGCAGTACGAGGAATCCTGGCGCGCCTTGATGCAGGTCGTGGAAAAAGAGCCGAAAAAAATGTGGGATCAGCTTGCGCTTCTTGCCGAGGACGTTAAAAAGATTCCGCTAAAGAAAAAAATGGAGGACGCTCCGCGCGTCTTGGTCGTTGGGGAAATATACGTAAGGCGCGACGATTTCGCCATTGGGGAACTGACGCAGCTTATGAGCGACAGGGGAATCGTGGTAAAGATCGCCGGCATTTCCGAGTGGATTCATTACCTGGATTTCGTGCGCAAATACGAGCTTAAAAAACGCATCGCCCTTAGAAGCCGAGGAACCAGGCTTTTTTCAAAGCCCTGGCGCGCGCTGAAAAAACTCGAGCTTGAAATGTGGTGGAAACATTCGGTGGAGAAAAAGGCGCTGAAGATTCTTGGCCCCACGAATTTAATCCCCGACACTCCGCACGACATGAAAGTGATCATGAAGTACACGCAGGAACACTTCGTTAACCTGGAGCTGAACTCGGAGATCGCCGTTTCCTCAGGATCGGCGGCGGCGGCGATGGATGCCGGCTATTCCGGCATCGTCAACATCGGCCCCTTCGCCTGCCTTATCGGGCGCGTCATTGAGGGAATTTTTACCCCCTGGGCGCGCGAGCGCAATTACCCCATGCTTTCCGTCGAGGTGGACGGGAATCTTCTGCCGCCGAACATTATCAACAAGCTGAACATCTTTATGGTAAACGTTCTGCGCTTTATGAAAGGCGGGGATGCTTCCACCCTCGTGGAGGCCGTGGATCTAAACGCGCCGGCCTTGGATTCCGCCGGCGGTTGCGGCTGTGGCACCGGTTGCGGCTGCGGATCGGGCTGCGGTTGCGGCCAGGGGGAAGATCGACGCAGCGCCTAGCCGGCCGTTAATGTTTCGCTAATAGGGGCGGGGGCTTGTCTCCCGCCCTTTTTTGGCGCGCATTTGCGCCGCGCAAATGCGCCGCGCATTTGCGCGAGGGCTTGACGGCGCGCGGGAACGCGTTTACATTCATCATGTGGAGTATGAATGGGATGAGAGCAAGAACGTCCTAAACGTCGCGGAGCATGGGTTTGACTTTTCCGATGCTTGGCAAATCTTCGACGATCCCCATCGCATCACCTTCGCTGATGGCAGAAAAGACTACGGAGAGGCGTATCATGGCGACTGTCAGAATGACCTCGGATGAGATCCGAAATGGGCCGTCTATGATGGACTGGGATAGAGTCAAGGCGTTGAAAGACGAGGATATTGATTTCTCCGACATTCCGGAGGCGACCGACGCGCAGTTGGCAGACGCTGTCGCCAATCGCGCGGCGCGCTTGGGACACAGGATGATGGCGGTTGATGAATTTTCGGCCGAGTACATCAGGTCAAAGGCCCTTGCCACCCGTCAAACCCAAGCGGAGATAATCCGCGCAATGGTCGCGCGGGATCTTGCTTCCGCAACAAGCTAGTGTTCCGGAATATTCGGTTTGCAAAATCGCAACGTTCGGTAATTCCTTGCCAGGCAAGGAATTACCTCAACCTGCATACCGTCATTTGAATATTCCAGAACACTAGCGGCATTTTCCTCGCGCGCCTGGCTCTAACGCGCTTGACGGCGCGCGGGCAATGATCCATGCTAAAGACGCGGGCGCGGTAAGCGCCCAAGGAGGCGCCTGTGGCGGACGTGAGGGAAGCGCGCGAGGAGCGCGGCAGATTTTTGGGCCTTGGCAAGGCGCCGGCCAGGAGTTTCACCTACAAGGAATACTGTTCCTGGGATGAGGACATTCGCTGCGAGCTTATCGACGGCATCGTTTACATGATGTCCGCGCCGGGCGCATGGCATCAGTTTACGGCGCTTGAAATGGCCAGGCAATTGGGAAACTGGCTTGAGGACAAAGATTGCGGGGCCTACATCGCGCCTTTCGACGTGCGCCTGTTTCCCCCGCAGGGCGATGACGACGGCTCCGACACGATCGTCGTTCAGCCGGACGTTTTGGTTGTCTGCGATCCGGAAAAACTGGCCGACGGCAAGGCTTGCAAGGGCGCGCCGGATTTCGTGGTCGAGGTAACTTCCAAGGGCACAAAAAGCAAGGATTTTAGCGAAAAGAAAAGCCTGTACGAAAGGGCCGGCGTTCGCGAGTACTGGATCGTGGATAAGAACGAGGTCTATTGTTTCGCGCTGGAAGACGGCAAATATAAGGAAACCGCGCACGATCTTGAAGAAGCGCTGGAAATCGAGGTCGGGGTTTTGCCCGGCTGCAAAGTCGGCTTTGGGCGCATAGCCGCTCAGGACAGGCGCAAATGACGGCCGATCCGAAAAAAACCTTTTCCATCGTGCCGAAATCCGACCGCCGTAATTCCGGCTACGTTCCCGGCACGTCGGAGCAAAGGATTTTGATGGTCTGGCCGCTAACGAAGGAGGTTGTTTCCCTTGGAAAAAAATATGACCCTGAACAGCCATTACAGAGACATATTGTCAACATTGGACTTGTTCGGCAACTCGATTAGTTGTCGAACAAGTCCAGCAAAATACTGCGTATTTTGCTGTTTTCAGCGGAAGTTGTTCAGAAACTGAAGTTTCCGAACAACTTCATTATCAGGAAAAAACGTTAGGCATATTCTGGTAGGGGCATACGCCATGGCCGCGCACGGGCATCCCCGCCGTAAATATCCGTGCGAAACAATACGGCGGCTAAACTAGTGTTCCGGAATATTCGGTTTGCAAAATCGCAACGTTCGGTAATTCCTTGCTGGGCAAGGAATTACCTCAACCTGCATACCGTCATTTGAATATTCCGGAACACTAGAAAACGCGAAATCTTGCGCGGCCAACTTTGCCCTAATACCTCTCAAAAAGCATACCAACCCGAAACACTCCCCCTCGCAGTATAGGGGAGTCTATATACACAGAAAAATTTCCCATGAGGTAGTCATATTCGGCTATCCGCTGTCCGCCGTTGCGCTCGACAAAATCGCGTATTAGATCTCTAAAACGGAGAGCCTCTTCAATAGTCAAAAAGCTCACGTAATGGAGAACGGCATTGATCCTACTATTTGTCGCGATCTCGACTATAATTCTCTCATACAGGCTTTGGAACTCGTTAGTCGCTATACGCGCATAGTGCGAAGGAACCGGCTGGCCCAAAAGCGCCGCATCGCTGTTAAAATTCCGAATGACCCTATCGGCCTCCATTGCGGCCCGGTCGTTTGCAAAGGCTCCAAGGCCGATGGCAAAAAGCAACGCGGCAAGCATCAATCTTTTCATTTTGGTTTCTCCATCCGTCGCCTAAAAATAGGCGTCGTATTTTCCGTTTTTGATGTCCGCGACGAATAAAGGGATATCCGCGGGACCCAACTGGCAGAAAAGGCTTCCTGTCTGACAAGCGTACCCGGAAAGAGTCGGCTCGATGAAGAGCAGATTGGTTTTTTTGAGAAAGGGAACAAGCCCCTCCACCTGGTACGCGCCCAAGGAACTCAGGAATTCATCCAACGACGTGGTTTGGTTTTAAATGCGGGGATCCGCGAAACAAAGTCCAACGCGCTTTGCTTGTTGCGGCTGTTCTCGTCCATACGTTTATCCTCCAAATATTGTCTAGATAGACAAGTTTACAATTATACTAGTCTATACCAAACAATGAGTCAAGCGATTTTCCGTCCATTTGGACGAATTCCTACGTTTTTCGATCTAAAATGTCCCTAGGATGAAGGACGATGCCTCGATTTTCTGGGAAAACGTGAAAAGGGAAATAAAATCGCAAAATACTACCCAGGAATGGGTCGCGAAAAATTCCGGAATCAGTTTCAACACCTTTCACGGCTGGATCGCGAAGTCCGTGTACCCAAGGGTGGACGATGCTATTCGGATCGCGGTCTCGCTTAACACTTCGGTCGAATACCTTGTCGCCGGCGCGATTGACGGGAACGAAAAATCCATTGGCCTTATCTGCCGGAGCCTTCCCTTGATTCAGGAACATTTGGACGCGATAAAACGGGCGGTTAGGGAACTTCGCTAATCCCGCCCGCCCGCCGCCACCCACTAGCCGCTGTCCGCCGCCCCTCGTTATACTGGCGCAATGAAAATATCCAAAGATGTTTTTGGGGTCTTGTCCAACGGGAAAAAAGCGCACCTATACACCCTGAAAGCGGGGGATATCCGCCTCTGCGTTTCGAGCTTCGGCGCGGCCTGGACCAGCCTTACCCTTCCGGCCTCCAAGGGCGGAAAATCCGACGTGCTTCTTGGCTATTCCAACCTCGACGGCTACATTGGCGACGCGGCCTACATGGGCGCCACGATAGGGCGCTACGCCGGCCGAATCTCCGGCGCGCGCTTTACTATTGAAGGAATCGAGCATGAGCTTGGCGCCAACGAGCCGCGCTCATGCCTTCACGGCGGCGCGCGGGGCTTCGGCGCGAGGCTTTGGAAGTCCGAGGCCTACGAGGAAAGCGACGGCGTTTTCGTTCGCTTCGAGCTTGAAAGCCCGGACGGGGACGGCGGCTTTCCCGGCAACCTGGTCGCCGCCGTCAGCTACGGAATCACCAAGACGAACGAAATCGTCGCCGTGTACGAGGCCACATGCGACGCGCCCTGCCCGATAAACCTTGCCAACCACGCCTACTTCAACCTTTCCGGCGACGGCGGCGCGTCCATTCTGGGCCACGAGGCGCTTATTCACGCCTCTTCCTACGTCGAGACGGACGGCGACCTTATTCCCACCGGCCAGCTTCTTCCGGTAAAGGACGGCGCCTTCGACTTCAGGGCGCGAAAGCCCATAGGCCGGGACATGGGCGCCGCGCCGGGCGGCTACGATCATTGCTTCGCCATCGACGGCGATCCCGGCGATCTGCGCCTCTGTGCGGAATTCCGCGATCCGGCCAGCGGCCGCGCGATGATCGTCTACACCACTCAGCCCGGCGCGCAGTTCTACACCGGAAACAAGCTGGCCGCCGTTCGCGGCAAGGCCGGCGCCGTTTACGGCGCGCATTCCGGCTTCTGCCTCGAAACCCAGCGCTTCCCGGACTCGCCGAACCGGCCGGAGTTTCCCTCCTGCGTTTTCGGCCCGGAGCGGCCCTACGTAGAAAAATCCGCCTTTGCGTTCGAGATTGAGTGATTCGGGGCGTGGGCGGGAAAAACGCAGCCGAATTGCGCAAGGGGTTTTTCGGCTGCATGAAGGGGGAAGCGGAATTTTCCGACGGGTGGGACGATCCGCTTCCCGATGACATCATCGAAGCCTTTTGCGAGATGCGAGGCAAAATGCGTTTGGCGAAACTATCCGACAGCGCGGAAATCCTAAAAGGATACGCGCCCTTTGTAAGTGAGACGCCCGTCTCTTTTGAAATAGAAGTTCCCACATTGCATGAATTTTCCAGCCGGATAGAAAAAATAAGCAAGCGCTATCCCTTTATTGTACGCGAAGGGTTTAATACCTCGCCCCTTGGGGCG
>Ga0131853_10022712_pt1 | contig 11344 bp, 7 predicted proteins | sample TergutLab28metaG_FD_92764 | JGI IMG/M metagenome (GOLD analysis project Ga0131853, IMG submission 92764) | Labiotermes labralis P1 segment gut microbial communities from Petit-Saut dam, French Guiana - Lab288 P1 (version 2) (version 2) | ecosystem: Host-associated > Arthropoda: Insects >...
AAAAAGAAAAAAAAAAAAATGGTGATAAAAAATTTTTTGGGGGGGGGGGGGGGGGGATCCTACTCTCCGGCGGAAGAGTCGGCCGCCCCTCCCGTTAAGTCGGGCCAACCCATGACAGACGAGTGCGCTTCGTGGGTGTTCTGTCTATAAAACTGTATGGTACGAGCATATAGACATGTCACAAAGACTAAATGGTCTTCTTATACTCTCCACGGATAAGGCTAAATATTTTTCAAAATTTCATCCGTCTGTCGTTTTGCGCGTGTCTGTATCGTTTGCTTTATACTACGAAACAAATTTTGAACGTCTGTTGTCCTGTACATTAAGACGCATTAAACACTTTCCTCCGTTTTTTTCATTTGCCGAATAAATATATCATTGCTTCTACGTGTATTCGTTTTGGCTATATCTGATTTGGTTTATGCCTGGACACACCTTCAAATATAATTTTACTAAATATTCTTGTTCTGGCTAACTGGGATTTGCTTTTATATTAAATTTATGGATTTCAACTTTTTGTCCTGCTTATTGTCCCTTTAGTGTCCTGTCAAGAGAAAGCTAGGCTAATGGCGAGACGCTTGGTAGTGTCAACCTGCAGCGAAGGCCCATCTATAAACTTTCCAAAAAGACTAGCAGGTATTGATCATGAGGAAAAACTAGGACAAGGTAGGCGCATCAATAGTAAATCGTCTTAACAGGACCTCTGACTGATTACTGCCCTAGAGAAAAAGAGCAAGAATAAACTGACAGCTGTTTATGAATATCGTACTGTTGGTTGTCACTTGTCAGCGGTGTCAAATTGCTGCCATTGGCGAATTATTGAAGTGTGCAAGTTTAGGATCAAAATGTCGTTTACTTTCTTAGATTTGTAACAGCGCTCTTTAAACGAAGTAGATTTATGTCGTCGAATGTAAGAATATGGTCGTGGTCTATTCTATGATACGGTCTTAGCATGCAGCTGGAGGGCGGTAGAACCCGACCGTGATCTTGGTTTTAACTAATATTCTGGGCGAAAATCGTACGCCGAATTAACAAGATGCGGATCAAAATTTCTAGCCATTGCATCGCTGCGTTTGATATGTTTCTGACTATACCTTATCAGGGGTTTCCGTAATGTAATATTTCCTGGTCTTGCCCCCATCCTTTAAGCATGAAATCCATTACAGAGGAAAATCGTTGTTCAGAAACAAACTTGCGAAAGGTTCTTTAATTCCCCTTACCACTGTGTTTAAAGGAGCGGATATTTGCTGCGAATCCTCAGTGTTAGTAGTCCTCAAACGACTTTTGGCCTCGCTGATGGTAGAGACTTAAAAGTTCAGTTTGAAATGCCACACAGACATTAAGGAAATACCCTCAGATCGATCCTCAGCAGTAGAGCAAGTATTTCAAGGTCATATCTTCAGAGAATGTGGCGATAAATTATTTATATGATAAATCACAGACGGGACGACTAGAGTGTGCCCTTTGCATAAAATGATCGCACTGTAATGGTATTATGCTTGTCTGTCCGTCCATTCGTATTCCGAAGTTACTCGCCAGTCTGTATCGCTCACGTGCAATCACAGTGCCACAACTCAGAACAATAGAAAACTTTTGGTATTCTAGGTACACTATTGTTTTGAAGCCGGAGTTGCTTTGAACATGGATCACAAGTCCACATGTTTGACGTTCAGGTGACCATGCATCATGATAAGTTCTTATAATAAAACCAACTAGATGCACTAATTTCTCAAATTTATTTTTAGAATAAAACTCTACACGTTTCGGACAGTTCCTCTGTCCATCATCAGGAGTTTTTCACTGTACACACAGCAGTGGTATATGTCATACAGGTGTGCTGACAGCTTGCTCGCAAGCTGTCAGCAAACCTGCTGTGTGTACAGTGAAAAACTCCTGATGATGGACAGAGGAACTGTCCGACTTGTAGAGTTTTATTCCAAAAATAAATTTGAGAAATTGCTGTATCTAGTTGGTTTTATTATTAGAAAGTCCACATGTGTAGCCTCTGTCCTTCGACTGTGTATCAGTTCTGACCTTAGCTGCTCTCCATGCACTTAGTTACGTATTCAATATGAAATTCCAGACAGCCACCCTGTGACAACTAGACTTCCCAGCTTCAGCGCTCCTGATCTCGGCGCGCGACGACATCGTTGATGTGAATACCGTTCATATATGTATTGACCTGCGTGACCTGTACGTTATTATGCAGTTTATTTAACGACGCTGTCCATTGCTCCGGCTGTGTAATGTCCATTGGTGAAATTAGTTATTAAAAAATAATTTGGAAAGAATTTGTAAGGAATCGATCACGATGTAAGTTGAAGAACTGCACCGACGTGTATCTGGAAGGACTGAATAGAACCACGGAGACTGTCAATCAGTGTAATCCGTGTTTAAACCGAGATTAGAACCAGTCATCTCCGAATTACACGTCAGATCGTTACAATTTGAGCCAGCTTGCTGTGTGCCCTACTTTGGGTCATTGAACAGGTCTCACGGAACAGTGAATTTTGCACGGTGGCGCATTACATGTGTGGGTTTTCGGTACGGAACTTGCTCCGTGTCCCACTAGAGGCTCCTAGAACTTTGAGGTGGCTTCTAGATTTTTTTGGAATGTTTATGCACCCTTGCTTTTTATGAAACTTCGAGTTCACGTGTTTCTCAGAATGACTCGTCATTTAAAAATTCGTACTTGGGCGTATGTGTGAGATGGATTAATTTAGAAATACAGCTTTTGTGAAAATTTATTCAGTGTGACGTGCATTTAACGGCGTTTTGTGTTCACAAGGGCAAGATTCAGGCCCTTTCCTTAGTGAGATGATGAAATTCCACACGCCCACGTATTATTATTATTATTATTATTATTATTAACTTGCCGATTCAAGAGCACAGTGGCTAATAACAACAATAGCACAATATACAGACACAAATCACAGAGGACAATAAACAGGACACAAACACAAACATAAAATTTAGTTACATTATTTAGTTATATTATTTATTAAATAATGATGATGATGATGATGATAATAATAATAAACTTATTGTTACTTTTGTCACCCTGTGTAAGCGGCTGAGCGCTGTGCGCGATCATAACAAGAATGTTTCGCTAACTCCACTGATCTAATTGCATTGAGTGCATGCTGTTGATACCTACATGCTGTTCCTGTACTTATTGCAATTAACATTCTTACGTGCAAGTTATGTTAAAGAAGTGTAATTGGTGAGTATGAATAGGATCTACGCGAGTTGTACAGTATTTACATTTTGTGTGACTTGAATTGATATCGTACTAGTCCGTGACTGCAATAAATACGTAATGTAACTCTGCATGTTAGCACCAGAGGGCATCGGAGAGTTTTAGGGCCTCCTTGTGTTCCGAGAAGAAACAGTTTTCTGCCCAGCTCTGCCACTTTATTATGCAAGGTTTCATTTGTCTTCTTCTTTTGATTCGCAAGCACGTCCGTGATGAGAGTACCAAACTTTACTTTCTTGTTTCTGCCTTCTTTCCCAGTTAAGTTTCTAGAGAGCTAAACATATCTACAATCGAGTCAAAATTCGTACCATCTTGTAACTGTTTCAAATCACCGAAGTATTGTAGGCAGCGCGGAAGATGGAAGCTATCACTTGGAAGATCTGGTCCTAGAAGGAAATATAATATTAAAATGTATCTCTGGTAAACAGGATATGAGAATATGGATTGAATCAGACCAGTTGAAAGTATGGTCTAATAGTTAGGTTTCTTAAGATACTAATGAATCAGTAGCTTGTAAACGCTTGAGGCAGTTTCTTAACATGTTGAGCAACTATGAACTTTTCAAGAAAGGATCGTGTATTTAGTTGGTTGTGCGGTTGGTTGGTTGGTTGGTTGGTTAGTTGTTAGTTTATTTCAGTCATGCTTTATTTATCATATTTGCACCTTTACAGCTGTTACCTACTCTCGATGTCGCATTTTGTCAGAAGGTCGTTATGTGCGCCTCGTCCCCTGACGGAGGCTTTTACTGCTTCTAAACGATTTTCTTCTAGGACTCTGTGTTGTGAATGGTGGTTACACGTGGGACTCACTTTCTGTGGGTATTTTCATCCATCTTGACGTCTGTTACTATAACGTCAGAACGTATGTTTGACTGCAAAAACCTGTCTGAAAGAGCGCATTGATTTTAAACAGAAACCTTCGTTACCCTATACATATAATACATACATAGAGCGAATGCAAGTGCAAAATTATCTCTAAATAACTGTGACTTCGAAAGACAAACAAGAATTTGAGGACAAATGGTCTGCTTGAAAATCGATTAACCTGCTGGAGGTTTTTTAGTGATTGTTCTGTGTCCTCGGTGTAGTGTAGTGTCTGGGTGTTGGGCAACTACCGCTTGCTTTAAAATTATTTACAATGCGCTATTGACACCATCGTCCTTCTGTTCGACTCTGTGTCACCTGAGTACTGTTAATGTTGTAAAGTAAAGAGGTAAAGCGTTCCCGTTACAGGCCCGGTGTGGCCCAGAGGGTGCGTAGAGGTATAGCTCTACTCTTCCATGACTGCGGCACTAGAAGGGGGTGAGTGGTCAGCAGCACGCTCCGGCCACACTTTACTCCCGAGAAAGACCCGGTACCCATTGTACAGGAGGCTGGGTGGGACCCAGGGCCGATCTGGACGGGCGTAAAATCTCGTCCCCACTAGGATTCGATCCCGGACCGTCCAGCCCGTAGTCAGTCACTATACCGACTGAGCTACCTGGCCCGTAATATAAAGTAAGCGTTAAATAATGTCATTATAGCTGAAATGGCGTGTTCAGTATCTTGTGTTTGGATGGCGTATTTGAAACTGCAGTTGGGTTCTCGTAGGCTGTGACTTCCTGTGACATGACACCTTGTAGACTGGTTGGTAAGCACCAGCGTTTCGGAGGAACCCGCTGCCTTGATCCTCCTTGTAGAAACTTTTGTGCCTGTCTGCCAGACTACACGACATCACATTTCGGGATATTCAAATCTGGATCGTACATAAGTGTGTGGCGTAGAGTAAGTGACGGGCAGTGAGGGGTAAGTTGGTGAGTGACTGCTCTCAACAGTTATTGCGGTGAATAAATAATGAAGTCGAGATAGTGTGGACACATAGCTCGAATGGTGATCAAAGAAGAGCACGCAGAAATTTTAAGGACAGGATTGGAATACTGATACAGTGGTATAATATTAAAGTGGATTTTAACTTGAGTGCTGTTACAATAATATTAAAGTAGATTTTAATTGTGAAGCTGTGAATTGGTTCTGAGTCCAAACCAAAAATCTTAGTACTGCTGAAACTTACAGTTTGCGTTACAAGATTTTTAATATTATTCTGAATGGAGTTTTTTGTCCTGTAAGTGTTCAATCCGACAACCAGTTTGTATGTCCTAAAGCTTGTGAACGGTGTAGCAGTTACTGAGTTATTTGTTTTTAAAGTGAGCGTGTTTTAGCCTTCCTAACCATTATTGAATTAAATCAGTATGTATCCATAATTTGTGGTGTGTTCAACCTTAAAATATATGTCCCTGCTGTAGAACTTGGCCGGATAATAGTGTACGTAAAATATCCCCTGACACTTTGTTTGCATATCTACACGGATGTTCAAACGGCGTTTGTTGATTCTCTGTTACGAGCAAAAGCTGTCAATGTTGGCCACGAAGACGCTGCTTGTACTCATTTCGTAACATTTGTATACATGACTGATTAAATATTTAAGTCATTAAACGTTGTGTGGCTTGTTTATGATGCGTTTGTAGGCGGTATTGACATGAAGAACTGAAGTGACAGCATGATGGTGCCTAATGGTACTGACATTTCATCATCATCATCATTATCATCATCGTGCTTCTTGTACCAGATTTCTTAATGCAGTATGATAAAATCCGGCGTGCAGGATGTGCAGGGAAAGCTGTGCTGTTTAGTTGCTGGATGTCACGTTTGAGTGACTTGCGCTTACTTGCGTTCAGGAGATCCCCGTTTTGAGTCTCGGCCGGGAGATCTGCAATCAGCTGCCATAAAGTGTTCACGCGCGTTCGCAAAGTTACGAAAAGCGTCTCTTTGCTTCATCATGTCTGTATGCCTGTCCGTCCGCATGGAACAATTTGGCTGCCAACTGAACGGATTTTCCGAAACTTCGATATTTTAGTATGATTCGAAAATCTGTCGAGAAAATATGTTTCGTTAAAATCTGATAAGAATAACGGGTACTTCACATGAAGAGTAATATACATTTATGATGATAATCAAGAATGAGAACTGTTTCAGATACTTGTGGAGTAAACCAAAACACATGTTTTATGTTACATAACTTTTCCTGAAAATTGTGCCGTTTCTGAAATAATGTACAGCCGGACAGGGTACAGATAACAATACAGTACGGCGCATGCGCTTTGCATGCTTGGTAACTACGGCTACAAACACAGACTCAGAATGTGTAATATTTATTACTTTTCCTCGGCACTAGTGGGTACACGAACGCGCCCGAGTGTTACGTTATACGTACAACGCGTGTATTGTTAGTCCCTCCAGGCAATTACTAGACAAGTACCTTCAAGTATATCACGATCGCCTCCTTTTGAATCCTTAGCTTCATTCGTATTCATCCTGTCGTTCTTTTGACGCCGTGTAACCACAGTAAGTGGTTCAGAATTGTTTAAGTAACCCAACCTTGGAAGAAGACTGTACGACAGTAGAGACGTTTTAGCCATCGAGGGGCGCTTCTGCCATTCAAGTTGTTTTCCACTGTGTACTCCGTCTGATGTCTTGGACCTCCTCCAGTTTCAGGGAAAAGAAAATCAATAAAGAAGAAAGGGGATGTAAAAAAAAAAGAACAAGACCGTAAGAAGTATAAATCAAGATATGGGAATGAATTAAAAGTGTTTGTTTGACCGTAGAACCTACAAAGTAAACAACACCTCACTTCAAGCAGAGCGCAGGGAGAGTAATTAGTTGTTTATTGCACTGCAAATACCAGTAGAGGGTTTAAAACCAAATAAGGTCTTTGTGATTTTGAATGGCACTTTGTTGGCTACTGAAACATTTTACAGCGGACTACCAGTTACAGGTAAACGGGGGAGGCCAGTGATTGTCGTAACAGAGAATATAAACCCGATATGGATTTTAATAGTGTGTTTCCTTACATGTAATTCGTAACAGTTTTTTTGTGACGTAACAAATTATACTCCGATGTCAAAAGAAGAGGTAAAATTTGTACCTGTGCACGTCACAGAGGCGTGGGGGAGGAGTAATGGTGCAAGTCGTAACCACGGATCTAGGTTGAGATGAGTTGGCAGCCTCACGTCCCGGCCGCCTAGTCTCGATTCCCTTTACGTGGAAGTCTGGGTGTACCCAGGGCCGATCAGACATAACCTATTTAACAAATTCTTTCCGCACTGTTCTGTGTACCTCGCTATCCACGATGGTTCGCTTAGGGCACGCAGACACCAATATATTTCAGACGAGTGACATCCCTTCGTACTGGGAACCCCCGTGTTGATATATCGGCCCAGAAACCGGGTGTTCGTGATTTTTCTCAGTATTTCCAGGTACCTGCCGGGATGGCACCTCACGAACCACAACCCCCTCCTTCCACATCCTTTACAGTTATCCAACATTCGATGCTATATACACGTAGCATGACTGTGGATTGCTGGTAGCGACGTTAAGGAAACCAAGTACGAAGTGCAGATAGATTACAGACCTGTGTAATGCACCTAACGGCACTATGAAACATCGGATTTTTCCGTTAAAATTTATACTAGCTTATTTTAGTGCATACTCATTTATACTAGTTTTGTGAAAATTTGCATTGTTAGTTTAAATTTGATTGACGGACGGACTGACTGACTCATCGACCGACCGACCGACCGACCGACCGACCGACCGACTGACTGAGCGACCAACCCGCTCCACGTTTCTTCCGACTGCAGTTCTGGCGCATTTCGTGTTATTCAGCATGTTTGGCCTAGAAAGAAAAATATGGGACATCAGACTGAGGAAACATAGAAGTATTGTGAGTTCCTCGGAGCTAGAATGTTGTTATTGGTTGTGGTTCAGGTACTTTCGAGTTGGCAGACATCAGTAAGTCGGCTTAGATTTCCCTCCAGTTTGAGTACCCTGGAGGCTATAAGAATGCTTGTCGATTGAAATGCCAGTGGTTTCCACTGTGCGTCCACTTTGTTGACACTTTGCATAGATTGACACATCTGTCTCAGTGAGGCGAAACAGCACAAAGCTGGAATCCTTGCACAGTGAGAGAGAGAGGGAGAGAAAGTGGGTGAGAGAGAAAGAGACAGTTGTGTCCATTGATGACGACCTTTCTATTGATGTAACTTTTGTTCTCGTACGCAGTCGATTGGGTACCATGTTGGAGGTACCCCGTTGTGCATCAAATTACATTAGAGAGGAACTAATTGGTAATGAAAGGCTAAAAGACGCTGATGAATTTAAAAACGCTAAATTGTTATGGCTGTGAGTTGCGTCCTTTGCTTGGCCGACGAGCCACAGCGCGGTCTGTTTTTTCGCCTTTACCCTTTCTTTTCGATGACGTCGTATGTTGCACCAGGTGTGGACAGTTACTTTAGAGACAGGTTGGGCCTGTTTTAGAATAACTTTGGTACGGACTGCCTCGCGAATAAGAATACTTGATTCAAAACTGTTGACACTTTTCATGTGAAGGCCAGAATAAGCAGCTCTTATTGCACAGAACAACGTTAACCGATTGACTTTTGTAATGGTGACAGCATGTCTTCTGTGAGCTAAGAATTGAATTACTAAATATTATTTAAATGAATCTTGGGCTTTAAAGGCTTAAATCCAACCCAATAAGTTTCTCTGCACCCAGCCAAGTGCCGACCAGGGATGAAGCCCTGTGCTTGCCTGGTCGAGGCTATCGTCTATGTCAGAGGGCAGTGGATATTTTAAATGACGAGGTGGTTGTGGCAGGGAGATACAGAAAAAACCTGGCCTATTCCTGAATTTTATATTTTTCTGACCCTGCATCCTGGTACGACTCTGGGTAAATGAACAACTTGATGCTCAATTACGTTTATTTAATACGTTTATTATTATAATCCTCTACATGTTCCGATCAACTCTGTGCTCATCATCAGGAGGTCAAATTGTATTAATACAGCATCTGATATAGTATTATCTGTAAGTGACTGTCCGGTATGCAGATTGAGAAGGAAATCCATTTCCTTCTCAACCTGCACACCAGATGGTCACTTACAGAGAATACTATACCAGATGCTGTATTAATACAATTTGACCTCCTGATGATAAGCACAGAGTTGATCGGAACATGTAGAGGATTATAATAATAAACGTATTATACTCGTATAACGTAATTGTGCATCAAGTTGGTCATTTACCCAGAGTCCTGCCTTATTGCTGTTTCGTCCACCAGGAATTTCACATGGTCACCAGAATTGAACCCGTGACTCCGCGGTGAGAAACCACCAACTGTCTGAGCTCTGGCACAGATATATTGTAATTTGATGTACATGTTAAGCTTAAAGATCTAAAACGCTCATTGAGCGGAAAAAGCCACCACAACGCATTGTGACATTAGAGAAACAGCTACAACGCGAAATTTCGTGTTGCGGCTGTTTTTAAACAACCGCAACGCGCTGTTGCATGTGAAGATATGCCATGATGCGAAAGTCGTGTTGTGGCTGTCAAAGAAAATGACCACAACGAGTTCGGACTTCATGAAAATACCACAAACCGCCGAGGAAGTGGCCTATCAACTAATGGACATCTTTTGTATGTTCGGTGCCCCATTCATACTGCAGAGCGACAATGGCCGCGAATTTGCGAACAAAATAATACAAAACTTGGCAGATATGTGGCCAGGAATGAAGCTCGTGCATGGAAAGCAGAGACATTGTCAAAGTCAAGGATCAGTTGAAAGTTCCAACCAAGATGTTGGAGACATGCTGGTTGTTTGGATGTCCGACAACAACACGAAAACCTGGCCTGAAGGACTATGGTTTATCCAAAGCAAGAAACACCGAGCCCTTATGAGGCTATGTTTGGAATGGCGCAGAGGATCGGACTTGGGGATTCTGTGCTCACTGCAGACATGTACTGTTCAACAGAAACAGAAGAAGAACTGGAGCAGCTCTTTAATGCAGGAATGAATAATGGTCGAGACAAGGAAGACGCCAACCAACAGAATAGAAAAGATGAAGATGAAAATCAAACCAATGACACTTTAGAAGAAACGGTAGAGAAGAAAGGCAACAAAAAAACTTTACTGTGTGATTTGTGAGAAGGAGTCATCAGGCGCTCGCAAGTGTTGAGTGTGTGACCAGTTTGTTCATGCTATTTGTGGAAGTTACAGTGAAGACAGTGACGGTTTCGGACTGAAAGTCACTGCAACCTCTGTGTAAGGAAGAATCGGATCATCATTGAGCGAGAAGGTGCAAAATCTGGTCATGAACAACAAGCTCAAAAAATGTTTTCTCTCTCCAACTCAAGACTTCCAGCAGTTGATACTGGGACAGACGTTGTGGTCCGGGTGCCTTACCTTGATCGGGACGTCTAGCCCCCAGAAATGTCCTAGCAGTCGTCGATGTCAACTCTTCTGGGCTTTATCTGTTGGGCACGAAGGAAGGCCTACTTGAGCTGCTGTATGCTCGCAATGAATTCGCAGGTGCCGACAACAACTTCATCGAGGCACGTGATGTGCCCTCCAGTTCACTGTCTCTCCGGTCAGCCTCAGTGATAAGGTCTGGAAGTAAGAAGGGATTTGTAAGCTGCCATTGTAAGAGGTACAGCTTCGATAAAAGTGCAAATGTCTTTCGAAAAATATGAAGTGTAATTATGTCCTTCTAACAGCTCCTGCAAAAATGAACGAGCTTAGCCATTGTTCTTCATTAGGCCTACGTTACATGTATTATTTATCAATAAATTACTAAACTTATAAACAGTTCATTTAAAAGACATTTCGAGTTCTGGCTGTTTCTGTTATGCCACAACGCGTTGCGGCTGTTTAAAAAGAGCCACAGCACACAATTTCGCGTTGTAGCTGTTTCTCTAATGCCACAACGCGTTGTGGTCTTTTTTTCCGCTCAATGAGCGTTTTCGATCTTTGAGCATAACATAAATACTGCGTAGATGAACACAATCCAGTATAGGGGCAGTGTAGGCGCACTTGCATAGCATGAATTGGTAGCTTCTAATGTGAATCGTAAGTATCCCGTGTTGGTATTTAGTCAGGAAGTGTTTTGAAGGGAAAGTAAATGTGAACCTCTGCGTAATTAAGCACCACGCATTGAAGACGCATTGGAAATGGAGGTAAAGCTCCATGCATATTTAACGTCGGCATTGTGTGAGT
>Ga0131853_10022713_pt1 | contig 11344 bp, 11 predicted proteins | sample TergutLab28metaG_FD_92764 | JGI IMG/M metagenome (GOLD analysis project Ga0131853, IMG submission 92764) | Labiotermes labralis P1 segment gut microbial communities from Petit-Saut dam, French Guiana - Lab288 P1 (version 2) (version 2) | ecosystem: Host-associated > Arthropoda: Insects >...
AGTGCCCCTCTACACTGTACACTATACACACAGTGCCTCTGTACACTGTGCAGTGCACACACAGTACCACTCTACACTGTGCAGTACACACACAGTAACCCTCTAAACTGTGCCGTACACATAAAGTACCGCTCTACACAATGCAGTACACACACAATGCCTCTCTACACTGTACAGTATAAACACAGTGCCTCTCTACACCTTGCAGTACACACTCAGTGCCTCTCTACACTGTGCAGATACACACAGTGCCCTTCTACACCTTGCAGTACACAGACAGTGCCTCTCTAGACTGTGCAGTACACACACAGTTCATCTCTACACTGTGCAGTACACACACAGTGCTTCTCTACACTGGACACTACACACATAGTGCCACTCTATACTGTGCAGTACACACAGAGTGTCTCTCTACACTGTGCAGTACACACACAGTACCTCTCTACACTGTGTAGTATACATACAGTGCCGTTCTACACTGTGCAGTACACACACAATGACACTCTACAGTGTGCAGAACACACACAGTGCCTCTCTAGATTGTACCGTACACACACAGTTCGTCTATACGCTGTTCAGTACACACACAGTTCCACTCTACACTGTACAATACACAAAAGGTGCCTTCCTACAATGTGGTACTCACACAAAGTTCCTCACTACAGTGTGCATTACACACAAAATACTTCCATACACTGTGCAGTTCACACACCGTACCTCTCTACACTGTGCAGTACACACACAGTACCTCTCTACACTTTGCAGTACACATAGAGTACCACACTACACCGTGGAGTACACACACAGCACCACTCTACACTGTGCAATACACACACAATTCCACTCTATACTGTGCAGTTCAAACAATGTGCCTCTCAACATTGTGAAATACACACACACAATGCCACTTTGGACAGTGCAGTACACACACAGTGCAACTCTGCACTGTGCAGTATACACACAGTGCCATTCTGCACAGTACAGTACACACAGAGTGCCTCCCTTCACTGTGCAGCACACACACAGTCCATCAATACACTGTGCAGTACACAAAAAGTGCCTCTCTACACTGTGTAGTAAACACAGAATGCCTCTCTAGTCTGTGCAGTACACACACAGTGCCTCTCTACACTCTACATTAAATACACAGTAACTGTCTACACTGTACATTACACACACGGTGCCTCTCTAAACTGTGCAGTACACACACAGTGCCACTCTACACTGTGCAGTACACACACAGTAACTATCTACACTGTGCAGTACACACAAAATATATCCCTACACTGTGCCGTACACACACATTAACTATTTACACTGTCCATTACTCACACAGTGCCCGTCTAGACTCTGAAGTACTCACACAATACCGCTCTAAACTTTGCAGTACACACACAGAACCTCTTACACAGTGCAGTACACACACAATAATTCCCTACACTGTGCAGTACACATACAGTACCTCTCTAGACTGTCCAGTATACACACAGTGCCGCTGTACACTGTCCACTGCACATACAGTACTACTCTACATTGTGCAGTACACACAGTGCTTCTCTACACTGTGCAGGACACACACAGAACCATTCTACACGGTGCAGTACACACACAGTACCTCTCTACACTCTGCATTACACACACAGTACCTCTCTTCACTGTGCAGTGCACACACATTACGTCTCCATACTGTGCAATACACATACAGTGCGTCTCTACACTGTGCAATACAAACACAGACTGCCTCTCTTCACTGTTCAGTTCACAAACAGTACCTCTCTACACTGTGCAGTTCACACACAATACCTCTCTACACTGTGCAGAACACAAAGCGTGCATCTCTACACAGTGCAGTACACACAAACTGTGCCTTTGTAGAGTGTGCAGTACATACACAATGCTTCTACTGTGCAGTAGAAACACACACTGCCCTCTAGACTTTGCAGTACACACACAATACATCTCTTTACTGCGCAGAACACACAGAGTAAATCTCTCCACTGTGCACTCCCCAAACAGTGCCCCTCTAGACTGTGAAGTACTCACACAATACCACACTAAACTGTGCAGTACACACACATTACCTCTCTAAACTGTGCAGTACACACACAGTACCTCCCTACACTTTGCAGTACACACACAGTACCACTCGAGTCTGTGCTGTAAACACACAGTACCTCTCTTCACTGTGCAGGACACATACAGTACCACTCTAAACCTTGCAGTACACACTATGTGCCTCTCTACACTGTGCAGAAACACAGAGTGCCTCTCTACACTGTGCAGTGAACACACAGTACCTCTCTACCCTGTGCAGTACACAAAGAATACCCATCTACAATGTGAAGTTCACATAAACTACCTCTCTACACTATGCAGTACACACACAGTGCCTCTCTACACTGTACAATAGACACACAGTTCCTTTCTACTCCTTGCAGTACACACTCAGTGCCTTTCTACTCTGTGTAGACACACACAATGCCCTTCTACACTGTGCAGTACATACACAGAAACTCTCTATTCTGTGTAGTCCACACACAGTACCTATCCACACTGTGCAATACAAACACAGTGCGTCAATACACTGTGCAGTACACACACATAGTGCCTCTCTAGACTGTGCAGTACACACACAGTGCCACTCTACACTGTGCAGTACACAAAGAGCTCTTCTCTATACTGTGCAGTACACACACAGTATCTCACTTCACTGTGCACTACACTTTCAGTGCCTTTCTACACTGTGCATTACACACACAGAACCCCTCAACACTGTGCAGTACACAAACATTGACCCTCTGCAGTGTCCAGAACACACACACAGTGCCTCTCTGGACTGTGTAGTACACACACAGTGCATCTATACACTGTGAAGTACATTCACAGTGCTCCACTACACTGTACAGTACACAAACCGTGCCTCCCTACTATGTGGAACACATAACACAGTTCCTCACTACAATGTGCAGTACACACACAATACTTCCCTACACTGTGCAGTACACAAACCGTACCTCTCTACACTGTGCAGTACATAAACAGTAACTATCTACACTGTGCAGTACACACACAGTACCACTGTACACTGTGCAATACATAAACAGTTCCTTTCTACACTGTGCAGTACACACACAATGCATCTCTAGACTGTGCAGTTCAAACAAAGTGTCTCTCAACAATGTGAAGTACACTCACACAATGCCCCTTTAGACAATTCATTACACAAACAGTGCAACTCTGCACTGTGTAGTACACACACAGTACCTCTCTACACTCTGCATTACACACACAGTACCTCACTACACTGTGCAGTACGCACAGAGTACCTCTCTAAACTGTGCAGTAAACTCACAGTACCTCTCTACACTGTGCAGTACACACAGAGAAACCCCCTACACTGTGCAGTACACACAAAGTACCGCTCTAAACTATGCAATACCCACGCAGTGCCTCTGTACAATGTAGAGTACACACAGAGTGCCACTCTACACCATGCAATACACACTCAGTTCCTCTCTACACTGTGCAGACGCACAGAGAGCCTCTCTACACTGTGCAGTACACACACAGTACCTCTGTACACTGTGCAGTACACACACAGTACGTCTCCACACTGTGCAGTACACACACAGTGTGTCTCCACACAGTGCATTACAAACACAGGCTGCCTCTCTACACTGTTCAGTTCACAAACAGTACCTCTCTACAGTGTGCAGTACACAGACAGTACCTCTCTACACTTTGCAACACAAAACAATACCGCTCTATACTGTGTAGTACACACAACGTGCCTCTCTACACTGTGGAGTACACATAAAGTACCTCTCTTCACTGTGCAGTACACACAGAATAACTCTCTTCATTGTGCTTTTCACACACAGTACCACTCTACACTTTTCAGCACACACAGAGTACCTCTCTACACTGTACAGTACACACACTGTACCATTCTACACTGTGAAGTACACACACAGAACAACACTACACTATTCATTACACACACAGTGCCTCGATACACTGTGCAGTCCACACAAAGTACCTCTCTACACTGTGCAGTACACACATATTACCTACCTACAATGTGCAGTACACACACATTACCTCTATACACTGTGCAGCTACACACACAGTATCACTCTACACTGTGCAGTACACACACAGTGCCTCTGTAGACTGTGAAGTACACACACAGTTCCGCTCTAGACTATGCAGTACACACACATTAACCCTCTTGACTGTGCAGTACACACACAGTGCCTGTCTAGACTGTGCAATACACTCACAGTACCTCGCTAAACTTTGTATTACACACACAGTACCGCTCTATACTGAACAGTACACAAAGAGTACCGATCTACACTGTGCAGTAGACACACAGTAACTCTCTACACTGTGCAGTACACACACAGTAACTCTCTAGACTGTGCAGTACACATACAGCACCGTTCTACACTGTGCAGTACACACACTGTATCTCTCTACACTGTGCATAACACACAAAGTACCTCTCTACACTCTACAGTAAACACACATTACCACTCTACACTGTACAGCACACACACAGTACCTCTATACATTGTTAAGTACATACACAGTGCTTCTATACATTGTGCAGTACACACAAATTACCTCTCTACACTGTGCATTACACGCACAGTGCCTTTCTACACTGTTCAGTACACATACAGTACCGCTCTACACTGTGCAGTACACACACAATGCCTTTCTAGACTGTGCAGTACACAAAGAGTGCCTCAGTAAACTCTGCAGTACCCTCACACAGTGCCCCTCTAAACTGTGCAGTACACACACAGTGCCTATTTACACTGTGCAGTACACACAGTACCTCTCTACACTGTGCAGTACACGCGCAGTGCCCCTCTAGACTGGGAAGTTCAAACACAGTGCCGTTCTAGACTGTGCAGTACACACACAGTAACACTCTAGACTGTGCAGTACACACACAGTGCCTGTCTAGACTGTGCAGTACACACACAGTATTTCTCTACACTGTACGGTACACACAAACTGCCTCTCTACACTCTACAGTACACACAATTTACTACTCTACACTGTGCAGTACACACACAGTACATTTCTGCACTGTGCGGTACATACACAATACATATCTACACTGTGCATTACACATACAGTACCTCTCTACACTGTGTAGTACACACACAGTACCACTCAAAACTGTGCAGTTCACACAAGTACATCTCTACACTGTGCAGCACACAAACAATACCTCACTAAACTGTGCAGTACACACATAATATATCTCTACACTGTGCAGTTCACACACAATACCTCTCTACAATGTGCAGTACACAAACAGTGCCCCTCTACACTGTGCAGTACACACACTGTAACTTTCTAGACTGTGCAGTACACATACAGTACATCTCTACTCCTTGCAGTACACACACATTGACTGTCAACACTGTGCGGACAAACAGCCTCACTTCACTGTGCAGTACACACACAGTACCTCTCTAAAATGTGAAGTACACACACTCATTGCCCCTCTAGACTGTGCAGTACACACACAGTGCATCTCTAGACTGTGCAGTACAAATACAGTAGCTCTCTGCACTGTGCAGTACACACACAGTGTGCCTCGTCTCTGTGCAATATATACATAAGCAGTGACTTTCTACACTGTGTAGTACACATACAGTACCACTCTATACTGTGCAGTACACGCACAGTGCCTCTCTACACAGTGCAGTTCAAACACAATACATCAAGACACTGTGAAGTACACACACAATGCCCTTCTAGACTGGGCAATACACACACAGTGCCTCCCTACACTGTGAAATACACATACACAGTGCCTCTCTAGAGTGTGCAGTACACACAGAGTGCATTCCTACACTGTGAATTACACACACAGTGCCACTCTACACTGTACAATACACACACAGTGCCACTCTACACTGTGCAGCACACATAGAGTAACAATCTACACTGTGCAGTACACACACAGTGCCTCACTCGACTGTGAAGTACACACACAGTGCCAATTTAGACTGTGCAGTACAAACACAGTAACACTCTACACTGTGCAGTACACACACAGTGACCGTCTAGACTGTGCAATACACACCCAGTATCACTCTACACTGTGCTGTACACAAACTGTGCCTCTCTACACTCCACAGTACACACACACATTACCGCTCTACAATGTGCAGTACATACACTGTACATTTCTACACTGTGCAGTATATACACAATACCACTCTACACTGTGCAGTACACACACAGTAACTCCCTAGCCTGTGCGGTACATATACAGTGCCTTTATACACTGTGCAGTACACATAGAGTAACTCTACACTGTTCATTACACACAGTGCCTTTCTACCCTGTGCAGTACCGCTCTACACTGTGCAGTACACACACAATGCCTCTCTAGACTGTGCAGTACACACACAGTGCCTCTCTACACTGTGCACTACACAACGTGAGTGCCTCTCTAGACTGTGCAATACACGCACAGTGCCTCTCTACACAGTGCAGTTCACCGCTGTACACTGTGCAATACACACTCTGATCCTATCTACACTGTGCAGTACACACACTGTATCTTTCTACACTGTGCAGTACACGTACAATACATCTCAGTACACTCACAGTGCCTCTCAACACTGTGCAGACACACAGATTGGACCGCTACACTGTGAAGTACACACAAAATACCACTCTAAATTGTACAGTACACACACAGTACCTCTCTGCACTGTGCAGTACACTCACAGTGCCTCTCTACACTGTGCAGTACTCATACACAGTGCCTCTCTAGACTGTGCAGTACTCACACACACTGCATCTCTTCACTGTGCAGACACACATATTGCCCCTCTTCACTGTGCAGTACAATCACAGTACGTCTCTACAATGTGCAGTACAAACAATGTAGCTCTCTACACTCTGCATTACACACAAAGTGCCTCGATTCATTGTGCAGTACACACACACACAGTGCCCCTCTGGACTCTGCAGTACGCACACAGTGTTTTTCTACACTGTGTGCGTACTGCACAGTACCTCTTTACACTGTGCAATACACGAACAGTACCTCTCTGAGCCGCACACACACAATACCTCCCTGAACTGTGCTCTACACATAGAGTACCACTCTACACTATGCAGTACAAACACAGTGCCTCTCTACATTGTACACTACACACACACTGACTCTCTACACGGTACTGTACACACACAATACCACTCTACACTGTGCAGTACACAAATGTACCCTTCTACAATTTGCAGTAAACATAAAGTATCTCTCTACACCTTGCAGTACGCACTCAGTGCTTTTCTACAATGAGTAGACACACTCAATGCCCTTCTGCACTGTGCAGTACACACACAGAAACTCTCTATTCTCTGCAGTCCACACACAGTACCTATCCGCACTGTGCAGTACACACACAGTGCGTCACTTCACTGTGCAGTACACACACACAGTGCCTCTCTAGACTCTGCAGTAGACACACAGTGCATCTCTACAATGTGCAGTACACACACAGTGCAACTCTACACTGTACACTACACACACAGTGCCACTCTACACTGTGCAGTACACACAAAGTGCTTCTCTACACTCTGCAGTAACACAACTTACCTCTCTACAATTTGCAGTACACACACAGTGCCCCTCTACACTGTGCACTACAAACACAGAACCTCTCTACACTGTGCAGTACACACAAAATGAACTTCTACATTGTTCAGAACACACACAGTTCCTCTCTAGAATGTGCAGTACACACAAAGTGCAACTATGCACTGTGCATTACACACACAGTGCCACTCTACACTGTACCAAACACACAGAATGCCTCCCTACACTGTGCAGCACACACAAAGTATCTCAATTCACTGTGCAGTACACACACAGTACTTCCCTACACTGTGCAGTACACACACTGTACCACGCTACACTCTGCAGTACACACACAGTACCTGTCTAAACTCTGCAGTACACAAACAGTTCCTCTCTAAACTGGGCATTACACACACAGAACCACCCTATACTGTACAGTACACACACACTTACCCTCTACTCTGTGCAGAACACACACAGTACCTCTCTACAATCTTAAGTACACACACAGTGCCTCTCTACACTGTGAAGTACAAACACAGTACCTCTCTTCACTGTGCAGTTCACACACAATGCCTCACTTGACAGTGCAATACACACAAAGTGCCTGTCTAAACCGTGCAGTACACACACACAGTGCCCCTCTAGACTTTGCAGTGTAGACACATTGCACCTCCACACTGTGCAGTTCACACACAGTGCCTCTCTACACTGTACAGTACACACACTGTGCCTCTCTACCCTGTGCAATACAAACAAAGTTCCCCTCTACACTGTGTAGACATACACAGTCCCTCTCTACACTGTGCAGTACACACACAATGCCACTCTAGACTATGCATTAAACACACAGTGCCTCTCTACAATGTAAAGTACACACACAGTGCCTCTCTACACTGTGCAGTACACACACAGTGCCATCTGCACTGTGCAGTACACAAACAGTTCCTGTCTACACGGTGCATTACACAAAGAGTGCCTCTCTACACTGTCCTGTACACTCACAGTACAACTCTACACTGTGCAGTACACAAACAGTACCTCTCTACACTGTGGAGCACACACAAACAACCGCTATACACTGTGAAGTACACATACAGTGCCTCTCTACACTGTGCAGTACACACAGAATGCCTCTCTACACTGTGCAGTTCACACACTGTTCCTCTATACACGGTACATTACACACACAGTACCCCTCTACACTGTACAGTACACACATGGTGCCTCTCTAAACTGTGCAGTTCACACACTTTGCCTTCGTAAACTGTGAAGTACACACACAGTACCTCTCTACACTGTGCAGTACACACACAATACAACTCTGCACTGAGCAGTACACACAGTAACTCTCACCTCTGTGCACTACTCACACAGTGCCCCTATAGACTGTGAAGTACTCACACAGTACCACTCTTAACGGTGCAGTACACTCTCAGTATCTCTCTAAACTGTGCAGTAAACACACAGTATTCTCCTACACTGTGCAGTACACAAACAGTACCTCTCTAGACTGTGCAGCACACACACAGTGTCTCTCTACACTGTGCAGTACACATAGAGTACCACTCTACACTTTGCAATACAAACAGATCCTCTCTACACTGTGCAGTACACACACAGAACCATTCTAAACTGTGCAGTACACACACAGAGTACCTCACTTCACTTTGCATTGAACAACAGTACCTCTCTACACTGTGCAGTAAACACACAGTACCACTCTACACTGTGCAGTACACACACAGTACCACTGTACGCTGTGAATTACACACAGAGTACCCCTCTATACTGTGCAGTACTCATAAAGAACCGCTCTAAATTATGGAGTAAACATTCAGTGCCTCTCTACACTGTGCAATACACAGAGAGTGTCTCTCTACTCCTTGCAGTACACACACACTACCACTCTACACTGTGCAGTTCACACACAGTGCCTCTCTAGAATGTGAAGTATACACACAATGCCTTTCTAAACGGTGCAGTCCCACAGAGTGCCCCGCTACACTGTGCAGTGCACACACATTACGTCACCACACTGTGCAATACAAACACAGTGCGTCTCTACACTGTGCAGTACACACACAGACTGCCTCTCTACACTGTTCTGTTCACAAACAGTACCTCTCTACAATGTGCAGTTCACACACAATAACACTATACACTGTGCAGAACACAAAGCGTGCTTCTCTAAACTGTGCAGTAAAAACACACAATGCCCCTCTAGACTGTGCAATACACACACAGTGCAACTCTACACTGTGCAGTACACACACAGTGCCTCTCTACATTGTACGTTACCAACACAGTGCCTCTCTACACTGTGCTCCACACACAAATTTATTCTCTACACTGTGCAGTACACATACAGTACCTTTCTACACCGTGCAATACACACACAGTGCCTCTCTAGACTGTGAAGTAAACACACAATAACTCACTAGAATGTGCTGAACATATACAGTAACACTCTAGACTGTGCAGAACTCACATAGTGCCTGTCTAGTCTTTGCAGTACCAACACAGCGCCACTCCATACTATGCAGAACCTACACAGTGCCTTTCTAGACACATAGTAACACTCTACACAGTTCAGTACACACAGTATCTATATACACTGTGCAGTACACATACAGTGCCTCTCTACAATGTGCAGTACTCAGACAGTACCTTCTAAACTGTGCAAAATAAACAGTACCGCTCTATACTGTGTAGTACACACAAAGTGCCCCTTACACTGTGCAGTACACATACATTACCTCTATACACTGCGCTGTACACACAGTGCTACTCTACATTGTGCTGTACACACACAGTGACTCGATAAATTGTGCAGTCCACAAAACGTACCTCTCTACACTGTGCAGTCCACAAAACGTACCTCTCTACACTGTGCAGTTCACACACAGTAACTCTTCATTGTGCAGTTCACACACAGTAACTCTCTACATTTTGCAGCACACACAGCAACTCTGTACACTGTGCAGTTCAAACACAGTGCCTCTCTACACTCTGCATTACACACACATTTCCTCTCTACACCTTGCAATTCACACATAGCGTAGCTCTACACTGTGCTGTACACACACAGAGCCTCCCTACACTGTACAGTACACACACAGTACCACTCTAGACTCTGCATTACACACACAGTAACACTCTACACTGTGCAGCACACACAAAGAACTTCTCTACACTGAGCAGTACACAAAAAGTGCCTCTCTACACTGTGCAAAACACACAGAATGTCTCTCTAGACTGTGCAGTCCACACACAGATCCTCTCTACACTGTACATTACACACACAGTACCGCTCTACACTGTACAGTACACACATGGTGTCTCTCAAAACTGTGCAGTACACACACAGTGCCTTTCTACACTGTGAAGTACACTCACAGTACTGATCTACACTGTGCAGTACACATAAATTACCACTCTAAAATATGCAGTACACACACAGTGCCTCTCTACACTGTACAGTAAACACAGAGTGCCTCTCTAGACCTTGCAGTAAACACTCAGAGCCTCTCTACACTGTGCAGACACACAGAATGCCTCTCTACACTGTGCAGTGCACACACAGTACCTCTCTACACTGTGCAGTACACAAACAGTACCCCCAAACAATGTGAAGTACACATAAAGTTCCACTCAACTCTATGCAGTACACACACAGTGCCTCTCTACACTGTACAGTAGACACACAGTGCCTCTCTACAC
>Ga0131853_10022714_pt1 | contig 11344 bp, 9 predicted proteins | sample TergutLab28metaG_FD_92764 | JGI IMG/M metagenome (GOLD analysis project Ga0131853, IMG submission 92764) | Labiotermes labralis P1 segment gut microbial communities from Petit-Saut dam, French Guiana - Lab288 P1 (version 2) (version 2) | ecosystem: Host-associated > Arthropoda: Insects >...
TCTACATGCTTTTACCAATTCCATAATACGTTCTTGTTCGCCGTATTCATGTCTATTATCAAGGATATGTAGCGCATATGCTGATTGAGGGTTGTTTGTACGGATATACCTGATATGTACTTTCTATCTGGCGTCTGTTGATCTGTCAGTCTGGCCTATGTACACACCCTGACATGTATTGCAGGTAAGTTTATAGATCCCACTAGGTGGAATGGATTTTGTTTTGAATGTGTCAATATTTCAAATGTGGTGTTAATTTTTCTGTATGCAACTTGTACCTGGGAGTTCCTAAATAAGTTGGTGATGCCCCTTATGTACCCACCATAATATGTAAAGGTGGCCCATACTTTTTTACTGGTTTGTCCGTTAGTACATTCCTGAATTTTTTTACTCTGTTGTGTCAGTTTGTGTTGTTTCAATTTATTAATGTCTTCTGTGGAAAAGCCATTATTGTGGGCTGTATTAAGTATTACGTTTTATTCTTTATCTTTTTCTTTCTTTGTTATGGGTAAAGTGGTTAGCCTTTTTATGTAGAAACTGTAAGCTGCAATTCTGTGCTCTTGAGGATGGTTTGAGTTGTTATGTATGGTTATGTCTGTGTTTGTTTCTTTTCTATATACACCTAGCTCTATTCTATCAGGTAAATACATTCATGCAACTATCAATCTCTATATATATAAACATATAAAAATATATATGTATACACATACATACAAACATAAATAAATGCATAGATACACACATATATAAACACATATACACATTAAATATTTTATAATTCATACATGGACATATACATACATACAAACATATATAAAGACATACATACAAAAATACATTCAAATATATATATTCAGATACATACATAAATACATACACAAATGTATATATCCATAGAAGGATACACACATAAATACTTACCAACACACACACATACATACATACATATATTCATACATTAAAGCAAACTTGTTACACTCACACGTTCATAAACAAATACATGTGTACATACACCATACATACATGCATTCATATTTACATACATACATGGTTACATAGTTACATATATTTTTAACATAACAATATACATACATAATTAAATACATACATAAGTAAGTACCTACACACATACATAGATACAGATACATATATATACACACAAACGCATACATAGTTACAAACATACATAGCACTGACATAAATACATACATACACATAAAATACTTCTTATATACATTTATACATTCAAACATACATATAAACAAACATAAATAAACACATACATACACATATACATACATCACAGTTACATATATTCGTACATTAATTCATACATAGTAACGTATATATGTATATACATATATATACACGTACATAAATAAAAAAGCTCACACACACATACATACGTACATATATAGATACATACACACATACACACATATACACAAAAGACCTATAATCAGATTTACATACGTAAATAACACGAATGTACATAAACACATATCAAATTTTACACGTACATACATACATACATACGCACATATATACATACACACACATAAATATATGCATACATATATACATACGTGATACATACATACATAAAAACAAATGCACATACACAAATTAATATATATAAACATACAAAAAATTTACAGGTATTTAATACATACATATATATAAATACATGCATAATTACATACACACATAGGATATAAATGTATAGGTAGAAACGTACGTACATATATAAATATATATAAACATTCAAAATAACTTATATACATACATAAAACTATGTATAGGTTCGTTCACATATATACACACATACACAAATACATATATACATCCGTGCATGAGTAAATAAATACTCATATGCGTAAATAGATAATGACATACATACATAAATATATTCAAGGTCACATATATACATACACATATACACGCCTACATACATACGTACATAAATACATACGTACAAACATACATATATACAAACATGCGTACATGTAAACATTCACACATACATAAATACATGCATACATTCACACATACTTACAAAAATACATCAATCGATTCATACATATATAAAAATACTCTAACATACAAACAAACATACATACGTAAACACACATTCATACACCCACACATACATACATACGTACATGCATACACACATAAATATAGACACACACATAGATATACACATACGTACCTACACACATATATACATAAGCACATATATAGATACATATATGTATACATACTTACATACATAAATACACACACAATTCACACAAAAATAAATATATACATACACGTATACACATATTTATACATACATACACACCTTCATATATACATACATAATTAGAGGTGTACGTATATACATACTTACTTATATGTACATATAATTACGAGCATAAAAACATACGTACATAAGTACGTCCTTATATGCCCCATACATACATATATACATTCAGGAATACATGCGTACATACTTACACATAAATATACATTCATAACTGAATAGAATCATACACACACACAAATTCATACATGCATTCATATGAACATACGTAAACATTTATATACATACATACGTACACACATACACACATACGTACACATATAGTTATGCATACACACATACACAAATTCATAAATACATACATTCAAACTTACACGTTTACACACATAAAAACGTATCTACATAAATTGATGCATAAACACATACTTACATACAAAAAAATAACATAATACATAATACATATACATATACATACTTATTTTCATACCAACATTTATAAATTCATAACTAAACAAATACATATACACATACCTACCGATACACATAGATACATACTCATATATAAATATATATATGCATAAATATACACATACAAATTAACTTATATGCATACTAACACATACATAAATTCATGCAAAAAACAAACATATATACCTACATACATACACTCATATATAAATATATGGATACATAAAAAGTATAAATAACAAAATATACATTCATCATACATACGTATAAACATACACACTTACGTACTTATATATATACACATAAACATGTACATACATATATTGGTACACACACATGCATTCATATATACATACAAACAAACAATATACATTCATATATTCATATAAATATATGTACAGAAATAGATACGTACACACATTCAAACATACCTACATACATATACACATACATAAAAATTATATAATTACACACATACATAAAAAAGGACATTTAATATATATATAAACATATTAAAACGTATGTAGATATATATATGCATAATTTCATACATTTAAAAGCCACATGTATGTAACGTACATACATTCACACATACACAAATACGTAAACAGATATACACACATATACATAAGTACTCACATACATACAAATATGCATACATACATGCGAATATAAATATGTACATACGTATACATATACACATAACTACTTTCAAATGTCCAAACACACAACCATACTTTTATACAAACATTCATACTTACATAAGTATATACATACATACCTACGTACATACATACTATCATGCATACATAACTAGGTAGAAATATACCTAAACACATAAACATACACATGCAAAAATAGTTACCTAAACATATACATACAAGCGTATGTATAATCGAATTTGCATATATAATTTCAAGCATACGTACAAACATACATATTTATATATATTAATAAATACATACAAATATACGTGCATAAATTCATGCATCCATTTAATCCTAAATTTACACTTACATAAACACATAAACAAACATTCATAAAAACATATATACACACATGCACACGTGTTTGCAAACATACATACACTCACATACTTACATACTAATATTTATACATATACATACAAACGTACACACAAACATTCACACTTACACTCATTTACATGTATATAAAGACACATAAATATATATTTACATACATAAATATATTCCCAGATACGTATATAAACATATACAGACATATATAGATACATACATACATACTTAGAACCATAAAGACCTACATACACATCACACTCACTTACATACATGAATACTTACCAACATACACACTTAAATAAACACATACATGCGTACATACATCAATACATTAATACACACCCAATTACATATATATAATAAATACACACTTTCAAACATATATAAACACACAGATACATACAATCACAAACATTTAAATTCATACATACATACACACATATATACATACATATAAACACATATACATAGTACGTATATATACATAAACATAGTACATATGTACATTCATACGTACATACAATTATTCATACATATATAAATGTGTACATACAAACATACGTACATACGTACGTACATAAACACATATATACAGACATACTTACATCATACATACATACATACATGCAAATATTCATAATTATATAACACACATACGTACATTTACACTTACATACCTACATACACTCACACGCACATATATATTAACACACCTATACGCATGCACACACATACGTACAAATATCCACACTTATATTCATACGTAAATAACACGTACTTACATAAACACATATACATTCATACGTACATACATACATACGCACATATATATTCATACAAACATATACATATGCATACATACATATATGAATACAAACATACGTACATACTTACATACATACCTACACTCATGTTTACGTATAAAAAAACTCAGAGTGTCCCAGGGGGAATGTGCCAGACATCGGGAGGGTGTTCCTTATGTTAAAGTATACCGATATAACCCAAAACACCTTGTCCAAATTTGAACGGTTAAGGTAATAATGGCCAGATAATTTTTAAAATTTGAAAGCTGTTACTATATCATTCGTTACCAAATATATATTAAAACTGGCAGGAATATGTGGTTCCCGTAATGTTAATATCTGTACTTAACATCAAACTAACTTGTGAGTAATATAAAACCAATGAATGAAACTACAAAGACACTCGCGCTCATGTCATATTTTCCTTAGGTTTCCAAGCACTGTACATGAGAATACCCATCTGTGATGTAACATGGCTGACTGAGCATTCCGGTATAGGCGTACTACATAACTGTACCAAAATAAGTACCTGCTTTACAGTAATTATTCAAAGTATCCTCCACCAGCTGCAATGCAGTTTTCGGCACGCATCAAGAGGGATTGAGTAGTGGAAGCAATGTTGTTTGGATGGTTGCGGATGAGTTCTGCCGCTGCAAAAATACAATCGCTCAGTGCTGCTCGTGAATCGACCTTACTTTCATACACTAACGTCTTCATGTGGCTCCAGAGGTAAAATGAAGAGGCCTAAAGTCTGCCGACAACGGTGGCCATGCAACGAGCCCACCACGACCCTACCAGCGGTTAGGGAAGGATTAATTCAAGTAATCTCTCATGTGCCGAGTGTAATGTGGGGGAGCCCCATCATGTTGGAAGTACATTTGGCTCCGTATCATTAACGGTATGTATTCTAACAAACCTGGTAACTCATTCCGCAGGAAGAGTTCATATGCATTTCCCGTTAAATTGTTGTCAAAGGCAAAAGGTCCGATCAACTTGTTACCAGCACACCACACCATACATTCACTGTAAATCTCCTTTGGAAGTTGCATACGCTTGCCTCATGCGGATTATCATGGGACCACGTATGCAGATTTCGTACATTATTTAAACCTTCCCGGGTAAAAGACGGCTCATCACTGAATAAAATGACGCTTAAAAGTTTGGGTTGAGCTTTCATCCAGTGTCACAAATCCATACGCTGAGCATGTTCGCCTGGTTCCAGATTTTGTACCCTTTGATCATGGTAAGGTTACAAATCTTCCTCGTGTAAAGTTAGCCTTACCTGCATACGTGATACGCCGATGCGAAAAGCCATTCTACGAGTGGACAGACGCGGACTCCTCTGAACCATCTGAAGAATATCTCTCGTGTGTTAATCGTTCGTACAACCTCACTTTCAGACTGCACAGAAACACTCGGAAGAGAAACAGTATCACGCAATGACTTGTGAATTCGCGTAAATACACTTCGAGATGGAATGCTTCGATCGGGAAAACGCCTTTGGTAGTCTTCTACAGCAGCACGAGCATTTGCATCGCAATACCAATACACAAAATGCATGTTACAATATACCACGTGGGAAAACACAAAAGGCATTTTAGCAACTCCGTAAAACTAACCTACCAACCATTTACAACGTTGCGGTAAACTGCACTACACACTGAAGGAAGTACGCGTGCAGTTCTGTGTCTAGCATGAGCTGAATTGCCGTCATATGACACCACACTCAAGGTTAGAAATGGATAAGATTGTCAGCTGAGAAGTACTGTGTGTGGACCCGCATGAAGATTATACTTATCTCAGGACATTATCTCCGTAAACGTTCAAATTTTGACACACGTGTTTTGGGTAATATCGGTATACTTTAATATAAGGAACACCCTCCCAAAGTCAGACACATTTCTCCTGGGACACACTGTATATATAAACATACATAAAAATACACATATTTGAATATATACATACATACATTCACACTTATATACATACACATACATAAGTACATACATATATAAAAATATATATACACTCGTAATTACGAAGTACATACACAAATGTACATATACATAAGTATTTTTATACATATATATGTATACGCAAAAACATTAATATATAAAACATAAGTAAATACACGCACATGTACGCACTCACTCAAACTGGGATACACACATACGTACAAGGTCACTTAGATAATTCATATTTACACACCTATATACATACGAACATATATATATAGAAACAAACATATATAATGAAATAAAAAATAAACACATACATAAACACATACGTACACAGAGAAACACGTATACACACACACATTAGTCAGTCCATGCATACATACATTCATACCTTAAATATGTACTAACATAAATACATATATATATAAACACACATTTGTACAGCCACACCCACATTGATGCACACAAAAATTCGTATATTCACACACACACATACTTACACATATGCACATATGTATACGTACATATATATAAGCACAAATATATTTACGTATATACATGTATATATCCATAAATACATACATATATACACAATGATACATGTATATAAATTCATACACACATATACATACATAAATACATACATACATTGATATAAGTATAAGTATACACATAAAAATATACATATTTACACACATATAAACACACATACATAAATATATATTCATGATTACATGCTTACATACTTATAAACATTCATTGTTACCTAAATATATACTTACATATATATATATATATACACAAATACACACATACATAAAAACTGAATAATTTCATACATACACACACATTGAAATATACATACATATCTTCATACAAACATACAAATATACATACATATATATTTACTAATAAACATACACAATTCATTGATACAAACATACATGTTCATATGCATATATAATACACACACACATATTTATATATATTTATACACAAACTCACGTACATACATACATACAAAGAAACATACCTACATACGTTGATGCATACATAAATACATTCTTATATAAATACGTAACTACATAACGGAGCCATGTAGCGTTCCGGAGAGGAAAACACATGGCCAAACCGTCAGTAAGGTGGCGGAGTTAAGCGGAGTTAGGGATAAATTCTACTCGGAGGTGGTATCAGGCAAGGCAACTCAGAAAGTATAAAAGTAACCGTGACTTCCATAGATAACTAAAGAGCAGAAACAATAAAAGAAATGATGAAATCGCAAATAAACCCGGCCGAAATAAAAGTGGGAATAGAAACTATTAAAACACTCAGGGACGGAAGAGTGCAGATAGAAACGGGCAGCATCCAGTAGACTGAGATCTTGGAGAATAGCATAACGGACAAAATAGACGACAAAATAGAAACGCACATACAGAGACCACAAAACCAAGACTGAAAATAATCAACATACCGGAGGAAAACATCCACAGACCACATAGAGGACACACTAATGGCACAGAATCCAGAGATAGGTGTAGGAAAATGGGAAATTATTCCCAAATTCACCTATGAGACAAAAAGACACACACGCAATATAGTAATAGATGTCAGCGCACAAACGAGGAAGAAACTGATAGGCAACAAGTTCAAAATAGGATGGATAAACTATAGCATAGATAACAACTTGGTTGCCAGCAGATGCTTCAAATGTTCTAGATTCAACCACAGAATAAGTGACTGCAGAGGGACAGAAAATTTCCGTTATGAGCAAGCAAACATAACCTGAAGGAATGTAAAACGCATCCAACGGAGTACAAATGCATAAACTGCCGGTCGTACAACCACAATAGCAGAAACACAAAAATAAATGAAATCCATTCCTCATTGGATAGGAACTGCCCAAGCATGAAAGCTATCATAGAAAAATATAAGAAGAACACAGAATACTGAGACCAAGTAACCACACAACCAAACCATGGACGACAAAATAATGGAATTAAAATGCGTACAGATGAACCTGCAACAAAAGAGAGGGGCAACAGCACACCTAATGAAATACACATCGGACAATAAAGTAGATATAATATGCATACAGGAACCGTACATTTATCAAGGTAGAGCGGCGGGATTAGACTCCAAATACAGAACGTACACGGAAGAAGAGGCTCAAAATAGAACTGTTGTAACAATAAGAAACAAAGCAGTAGACGCTATGTTAATATCACAACTCTCAGACCAAGACACCATCACACTGGAGATAACAAGAGGGGACACCGCACTAATATTAGCGAGCATGTACTGGGACAGACAGAAACCCATCGATCAAGACCTCACCAAAGTTGACAAGACACTAAAACACGGGAAAATGGAAGGGGTCATGATCGCAATGGACAGTAATGCAAGGTCGACAACATGGCATGACACAACAGTAAATAACAGTAGAAAGCAACTAGAAGAATATATAATCAGTAAACAGCTGCATATTATGAAAGAACCGATCACAAAAACAACTTTTGAAAACCGGATAGGCAAAAGCAACATACACTTAACGCTAGCAACAAGCAACGTACTGCGAAGAATAACAGACTGGAGCATTAGCGATGAACAAAGCAATTCAGACCGCAGCATAATCTCGTATGACATAAAAACAAGCAAAAACCACAAAACAACACAAACACGGAGGAACAGAAATTTAGGGTGAATTCTGTAAATAAAGAAACGTACAAAGAAATTATACACAGGACAGTGGAGAACATAATTTGGGAACGGAGCAAAGAAAACGGAGAGGACGACTTGGACACTAAATTTTATGAAAGAATACTAAATATAACAAAACAGAAAAACAAATGGAAGACTTCAGCGAGGCAATGAGAATAGCGTGCGAACAATCATTCTTAACAAAAAAGGCGAGAAAGGCACCACAGAAAAATAAATTATTACCTTGGTGGACACACGAACTAACCGCAGCGAGGAAAATTACAAATTAACTAAGGAGAAAGTAACAGAGAACATGAGACAACGCAGAACCGAGGGAGATATATAAAGAGGCATACTTCCCTCAAAAGGCAAAATACGCGGCGACAATAAAATGGGAGAAAACTAAATCGTGGAAAGAATACTGCAATCTAACAACAGAAGCCAACTCTTGGAATGCGGTGTATAGACTGGATTTAGGGAAGAAGAGTACCAACACACAGATAACAACACTTCGAAAACCAGATGGCTCACTGACAAGCGACACAAAATAAACACTCAGTCTGATGCTAGAATAATTTACCGCAGAAACAATGAATTAGACGACAACAATCATCACAAACATATCATAGAATTAACAGATAAGCAGCCAAACAGAGCAGACGACCGCGAATTCACAAGAGAAGAGATCGGAAGGGTGAAAGAAAAGAACAATAAAAAGGTCCCGGGAGAAGACGCAATAACGGCTGAAAAATAATAATAAAATTCAAAATATTTCCAAAAAGTATCACAGCAATGTACAATGGATGCCTAAAAAACGGGATATTCCCGAACAGATGGAAGAAGCACAAAATTATACTAATCATGAAACTGGGTACACAAACGTACGAGGAAGTCACCAAATATCACCCTATAATCCTTCTAAGTGTGGGAGGGAAAATGCTGGATAGGGCACTGATAAACAGAATAAACCATTACATGTATTCAACGGAGTTCGTCAACAGGAACCAGTATGGATTCATTCCGCAAACGTGCAAAAGAGACGCGATTATGGCTTTAAAACATTTTGTTCAGGAAGGAATTAGCAAAGGAGAAATCACAGAATTTTTAATTTTGGACGTGGAAGGGGCGTTCAATTCTGCATGAGCACCAAGCGTGCTAAAATAATTTACAAAAAAGCGGATGCCCACCAAATTTATACAACCTCACAAAAAATTACTTCAGCAAATGTAGAGCAACCATGGAAACAAACAACATCAAACTGGAGACAGCAGTGAGTAAAGGTTGCCTGCAGGGCTCATGTTTAGGGGCGGGAATGTAGAACATCTTCTACAATTCGCTACCGAAATTAAGTTCACGAGTAGTACAAAAATAATAACATTTGCTGACGTTCTCTTACTACTAACAAGAGGGGAAACAATAGCGAAATAAAAAATATAGCAAAATTAGAGTTGACGAAAATATTAACTTGGGCAAGAGAAATCAAGATCCGATTCAACGAAAAGATGTCGAAGGCAATGCTGATGACGCGGAGAAAAAGGAAAAAAAGAGGGGAAGTGGAAGTCTACCTAAACAACAAATTATTCCGACAAGTTAAAACCATGAAATACTTGGGTATAATAATAGAAAAAAAAACTAAAATTCAGAGAACATAAAACACAGGCGACAGATAAATGTCGGAAATTATTATTCACTTTAGCAATATCAGCAAAATTAAGCTGGGGCTTAAGTCACAAAGCTTTAAAAACACTTTACACGAGAGGAAAATAGCCGCTCCTTCTATACGGAGCACCGGTTTGGGCAGAAACAATAGAAAGGGCGCGATACAGGAAAATGCTAACTGGAGTACAAAGGCTAATAAACATAAAGATAGCAAAAGCTTACAGAACGGTGTCAAACGAAGCATTGTGTACAATCACAGGGTTAAAACCCATTCACATCAAAGTAAGGAAACGGCGGAACTCTACAAAATAATCAAAGGAAACAGTTATATGAACTTACAAATCGACCATGACAAACTCCCCAAACAATGGCTTCACCCAGCAGACAGGGCCATTACCATCGACGAGGACA
>Ga0131853_10022715_pt1 | contig 11344 bp, 10 predicted proteins | sample TergutLab28metaG_FD_92764 | JGI IMG/M metagenome (GOLD analysis project Ga0131853, IMG submission 92764) | Labiotermes labralis P1 segment gut microbial communities from Petit-Saut dam, French Guiana - Lab288 P1 (version 2) (version 2) | ecosystem: Host-associated > Arthropoda: Insects >...
ACCGTGCTTTGTAGTTTATCTTCTCCCTTCAACTGTATTTTACAACAAAATAAACGACTCAGGTGCTTTTCTTTCATTCCTATTTGTGCCTGAGCGTAGCGAAAGGAATGTTGATTAGTATGATTACTTACGCTATTTTGCAAAACCCCGGACATAACCGGGTATATTTTAAAACTGCTCGTGCCCTGGCACAAGCAGAGCTTCAATTGGCAGGACAAAAAATGAGTACCGTGCCGATCAATTCTCGTGAAGAAACCCTTGGCGGTATCCCATATCTCTTATTTGACACAAAGACCACCCTTACGGAGATGGATATAAAACTCATTTCTCGCCTATCCTTTGTTTATGGGATTTTCGAATGGATTAATGGCACCTTAATACCTTTGGAAAAAAATCCGGACTATTATTTTGACAACGATGATATTACAACCATTTTAAAATACAACGGTAAAACCAATGAACTATTTACACGAATGCTGTTAAACACTGCTATGTTTAACAGCAAATTTAACCCTATGGATAAACTAACTATTTTGGACCCCTTGTGCGGTAAGGGGACTACTTTGTTTGAGGGCTTGTTATGTGGGCATAATATTTACGGCGTGGATATAGATGACAAAATGATCCATGAGGCGTATATCTTTTTGAAAAAATATTTGGAAACCGTTAAATACAAACATTCTACCCATCAAGAGCGCCAGGGCATGAAAGCCTATACTGCTTTACATTATCAAATGAAGCTGTCGCGCAGCAAAGCAGACAAGGATCCTTTATTGGCAGAATTTGTTGCCGGAGATACCAGGCACATGGATCAGTTTTATCGTAAAAGCACTTTTCATGTCATCGTAGGGGATCTGCCATATGGCGTACAACATGGCAGCAAGGTGGGCAAAAACGCAGTAGCCTTTCCTAAAAAAGAATCCCGCAACGCTTTACCTATGCTTAGCGAAGCCTTATCAGGCTGGCATAAAGTGTTAAAAACCGGCGGCACATTAGCCTTGGCATGGAATCTCTTCCTTATAGATAGGCAAGAGATGGAAAGTGCGCTTGAAAACAATGGCTTTGCTTTGACTGCGCCTAAAGGCGACGAATCCTTTGTCCATCGTGTGGATCAGGCTATTAACCGAGATGCGATTGTAGGTATCAAAAGATGAAAAGCCATTATTTTTCTCAGGAAGAATTAACGTCGTCCAAACCCCGGCATTTTCAATATCAATTCAAGTCAAGCATATATACATTTACTACAGACACAGGGGTTTTTTCCGTCGGCAAGATGGATATGGCAACAGACGTCTTGCTTAACCATATCCCGCCTTTAACCGGTTCTTTATTGGATATGGGGTGCGGATACGGTTGTATTGGCATTATCTTAGCTAAAGAGTATGGTTTGGAGTTAACTCAAGCAGATATCAACCCTCGGGCGGTACGGCTAACTCTAGAAAATTCCGCCCAAAACGGCGTGATCTCTCAAGTAGTACAGTCAAATCAATTTAGCCAAATACAAGGGCTTTTTGATACAGTAGTTATTAACCCACCGATCCACGCGGGTAAAGATGTTGTTTTTGGCATGTATGAAGGGGCTTACCAACATTTAAAGCCTGGCGGAAAGCTGTATATTGTAATTTTTAAAAAACATGGAGCCGAAAGCAGCATCCATTATTTAACAAAATCATTTGGCAATTGCCATGTGATCTATAAAAAAAAGGGTTGCTATGTCTTGTGCATAACACGATAAATAAAATCCTTCTATTGTGCCAATAATATATGCGTACTGCATTTTTTAGTACGATCGTATGAAATCGTCTCAATAATAAGGAGGACAATATGAGATCGAGACCATTGGACTGGACGGCCCTTTCGCTGGTTATCATCGGTGCTATCAACTGGGGCTTGATCGGTCTTTTCAGATTTGATTTAATCGCCACATTATTTGGCGGGATGGAATCAGCCATAAGTCGTGTCATTTATGTTATCGTTGGTTTGGCCGGTTTATACTGCTTAAGTCTGTATACGAAATTAGATGATGAAGTACATCATCATACAGAGCAAGCGTCGTAGTATTGTAGTAATATAGGAAAAGGCTGCCGGGAAGGTTAATCGGCAGCCTTTGATTTATATTAGGGCAGCGCGTTACCCGCCGCACAATAAATTTTATACCATTCTTCTCTGCTCATTTCAAAAGAGCAAGCTTGGCATATCCCCTTCAATCGATCTACATTAGTGGTGCCCGGGATGGCTTGTATGTGAGCCGGATGCCGCAGTATCCAAGCTATAACTATAGCCTCCGGAGTCACTTTCTTTTCCGCTGCCAGTTCGTTGATGGCATTGTTAAGCTCTAAATATTTATCATTGCCCAGGAAAACGCCTTCAAATTGTCCGTATAAAAACGGGGACCAAGCCTGAATAGTGATATCTTCCAGGCGACAAAACTCCAATATGCTGCCGTCATGATCTACAGAATGAGAATTGATCATATTCACATTAAGTCCCACATCAATCATTCCTGTATGGGCCGGAGAAAACTGCAACTGGTTTGCGATAATCTTTTGATCGCTGCCCAGATATTTGTTAAGCAGACGGATTTGCCCCGCGTTATGGTTGCTTACACCAAAATAACGAGCTTTACCTGCTTTGTGCAAGGTGGCAAAAGCCTCGGCCACTTCTTCCGGTTCCATTAAAGTATCGGGCCTATGCAGCAAAAACACGTCTACATAATCCGTACCCAAGCGTTTGAGACTGTTTTCTAAAGAGGTAATGATGTGTTCTTTAGAAAAATCAAACAATCCCTTTTTAATACCGCATTTGGTTTGCAACAGCATCTTATCACGAGATAGACCGGTGTCTTTTACCGCCTGGGCAAAAACTGTCTCTGACCCACCGCCGCCATATATATCCGCGTGATCAAAAAAATTAATGCCGGACTCTACAGCGGTTTTTAGAAATGTGGCCATTTCCTCTCTGCTCAAGCTTCCGATACGCATACAACCCATGGCTATGGCAGAGGCCTCCAGCCGATTACCGATTTTTATTTGCTTCATGTGCTTGCTCCTCTCATTTCTAAATAGCGAATTGATTTTAAATTGGTCTCAGCTATCGCCGAAAACGCGCCGAAACATTCGCGATTTGAGACCGTTTAAAATTCATTTCGCTACATTGTAGCGCATTATCAACTAATTTGCTATACTTTGTATACGGAGGTGATTTTATGATTCATTCCATACAATCCGACCTATTTACCGCTGAGATTAATGACAAAGGTGCGGAATTGTACAGTCTTTTCTCTAAAAAGACAAAAACAGAATATTTGTGGCAGGGCGATCCCAGCGTATGGGACCAAAGGGCACCGGTATTATTTCCCATCGTGGCCCGGTTAAAAGACGGCAAATATTCTTATAATGGCAAAGACTATACTATGTCGATCCACGGATTTGTTTTAGATGCTCCCTTTACTACATTGGGATCCAAGGGAAACAGCATTATCCTAACCTACGAAGACACACCGGAAACCCGGGCTATATATCCTTTTTCTTTCACGTTTCGGGTTATCTTCACATTACAGAGTAATGCCTTAGAAATCGTTTATCAGGTAATCAATAAAACCGATGGACCCATGTATTTTTCTTGCGGCTCTCATGAAGGATACCGCTGTCCTCGCAACGAAGGCGAGACTTTTGAAGATTATTATCTGGAATTTGAAAAAGAAGCGGACTATTCCAGTCTTTTATCATCCTCAAATATTTTGCTGACAAAGTCGACTTATCCCGTACTTGAAAATGGAAAAACACTTCCGCTCAACTACGAATTGTTTAGCAACGACAGCATAGTTTTTGCCAATGTCCCCAGTAATCGAGTGACATTATGCTCTCGCAAATCTAACGCTCGGTTAGAAATTGCTTATGAAGACTGTCCAAACTTAGCCTTATGGACCAGACAAAATGCTCCTTATGTATGTATAGAGCCTTGGTACGGCCTGCCGGATTTTGAGGACACCGATGGACAATTGATTAATAAAGCAGGGATTATTTCTCTGGAAAAAGGCGATGTTTTTAGCTGGAAGCATACGGTAACGGTTTTTGAATAATATTCAGTCGCGCTAAATAAGACAAATATGGGTTGACGTACGTATTTATAAATGCAAAAGGAGCGTGTCATGAAATTACAATATCTAGGCACAGCCGCGGCGGAAGGTTGGCCCGGCCTTTTTTGCAGCTGCGAACAATGTGAAAAAGCACGGGTATTGGGCGGCAAAAATATCCGCACCAGATCTCAGGCGGTTTTGTATACTGATAATGTTGGCAGCGGCAATCCGGATGAGATTATGCTTATTGATTTACCGGCAGATACTTATATGCATGTCTTGCAGCATGGCCTTCGGCTGGATAAGGTAGGGCACTTGCTTATTACCCACAGCCACGACGATCACTTTGCCCCCTACGAACTGGGGTATCGCTGCGGGATATTTGCAAGCCCTCCGCCAAGTTTTCCTCTCCATGTCTACGGCAATGATAAAGTGCGAGACGCATACAACGACGTGATTGCTTCTCATGATCATGACAAATGGCCATTGGGCATACACTTTCACTTGGTCGAAAGCTTCAAGCCTTTTAATGCCGGAGCGTATATAGTTACACCCCTATCAGCACTTCATGACAGAAGTGAACAGTGTTTCATATACATGATTGAACATAACGGCAAACGGATGCTGTACGGAAACGACACCGGCATCTTTCCGGAAGAGACCTGGGGATATATAGCCGGTAAACCATTTGATTTAGTCAGTTTAGATTGTACATCCGGTTATAAAAGAGAAGGCACCAATCACATGGGGCTTCCGGATGCGATTGATGTCAAACGCCGACTCAGTGATTTGGGTTGCTTAAAGCCCAACACTAAAATTGTACTGCACCATTTTTCCCATAACGGCGGCCCTTACCATGACGCAATGGTAGCGCTGGCATCCCCTCATGCCATGGATGTGTCCTATGATGGCGGAGTTTGGAATATTTGATTGTTTAAATTGAAAATAGGTTCCACGAAAGGAAATGATATTCATTGAAGATTCTATTGTACCTGCTGGTTGTAACCATGTTATGGGCAGTGATGCCAACGGAAGTATACGCCGCTCAACCAAGAGAGATCCCTTACGCCCATGCGCTTTCCAGAGCAACGGGATCACGTAACCCGGATATTGCCCCTTTAGATCGTGAATCCAGAGAGGCCAATGCCCATGCCAGAGAGCTGCTTATTATGCGTGCCCGGGTCACTGGAGATGAAGCGGAAGCCCTTTACGGCCAATACTTGATGGCTATTGCCGAACGTAACCGCCTCCAGCGGGAACGGGATCGGGTCAGTTATTCTGTCGAATTGGCCCTGCGCAATCTGCTGGCCGGTATAGCCGGTTATGAGCTGGATATATCTCTTTTAGAAAATAATTTGGCAACACAAGAGCGGATGTTGGAGCAAACCAGACTGCGTCGCTACCATGGCATGGCCAGCGACTTAGAGGTACGTGAAGCCGAGCATACCTTAGAACAAGCGGGACTCAATTTAGATATGTTGCGCTTAACCCTTGCAAACGAACGCCAACGGCTTAACCGGATGATTTATCAGCCCATCACCGCCGATATACGTATAGTCTATGATATCCACAATCTGGCACCGATACCGGAAGGCACAGCGGCGGACCGTTTTGTGCGGCAGCAAATCGCCTTAGATCATAATTTACTATATTGGCAGGAAGAAGTGGGCATACGCCGTCACGAATGGCAGCGCCAATTGGATGATCCAAATGTAGACAATAGTTATATGAGGCTGCAGCATCAGCTGGCCATGTTGGAACGTAATATGGCAGAACGTCAGGCAGAGTTAAATATCCGCAATGCATTAGTTATGTGGGACCAACTGCTGGAAGAGGAAACTGCTTTGGAAGCGGACTTGGCTCAGGCCCAGGAAGATTACGAAAATATGCAAACCCGCCTGGAAGCCGGTTTGGTCACACAAATACAAGTCGATGCCATGGCCCTGGCTTTGGCTACCCAAGAGGCTGCCTTGGTAAGGCACCAATACGCCTTTTGGATTGCCAGGTTACGGATTGATCATCCTTATATCCGTTGAAGATTCAAATAAATGTTAAACACGATAAGCGCCTTTCCGATAAAAGAAAGGCGCTTTTATAGTGAATTCACCATCTTATATATCAGAGTCCTCAGCGGCATTAGATTCTATTTTGGAAATAGAAACCTCATAGGCAGTCTTTTCCAAAACTTCTCCGTTTTCGTATCGCTTTTGGTATAACCGGCTCTGCATACGCCCCCATATACGAATATTGGAACCCACAGCCAGCTTACCTGCGTAACGCGCATTGCGCCCCCAAGCTATACAGGGTATGTAATCGGATTTATTATAAGAGCGGTTGACCGCAAGCAAAATATCCGCAATCTCTCTCCCAAAAGGCGTGGTACGATATATCGGTTGTTTGCAAATAAACCCGTTAAGATGCACATCGTTGGGATTGATCTCCATATGCTGTGCTTCTCCGTTTTCTAAAATTTCGATATCTCGGGCAAAAACCGTAAGTACCAGCTTATTACGACGATCTACCTCTATATAATTATTATAGGATCTGATTTGCCCTAAAATGTACAGCCAAGTTCCAACATTTACATTGGACATATTAATAATCCGCTCGGATATGGTCACCGGCAAAATATCCGACGCTTCGCTTAAACGATATATCTCCACATCAAAGCGATAAAACCCCTCACCATACAGCTCATGACTAAACTCAAAATCCGAACAGACCCTTCCGGCGATTCCAATATGATTGTTTATATTTTCCATTGTTCCCCTCGCTTCGTACCCATACTAACCGTTACCGATTAGTACTACTTGTGTTTTAACCAAGTTTATTCGTCTACGGTCTTGTTTATGACTGGAGGGTGTCTGCAGATCCTAAAAAATCGAGTTTTCGGTAAGCTGTATATCACATACGGCACATGCGGTAACGGCACCTAATACATTGATGGGATTGACGGAGCTTGGACAGGGAGTTTTAAATTCCTGGGGCTCATAAAAGCGGTGATCCATGGTTTTAAATCCCCGTTGGATACATACTTGCAAAACTTCATCGGCCACACTGGAAGCCGTTATGCTGGCCTTACTGTTAAAACCATAGGTGATAATGTCCCCACAGCCGGACCCGGGGATAATTGAGCTGTCGGCATTGACAATCAAATACCCATCTTCCTTCACTTGCTCAATAGCAAAGGCATTATATGCCGTAACATCCTGAAGAATCCAAACCCGTGGTAAATCAATTTCATTTTCGTCGATACATACAATGGGCATCACATCGTTTTTTGTTATTCTTAACAAATTAGTCTGGGCTGCCAAGCCTTTTTCTTTGCATATTCCCAGGAACAAAGCCGCTGTTTCCCTTGAGTCGCCTCCTAAAATGCCAATTATCGACATAGTTTTCCCCTCATCCTTTATTGCTTTTTATCTGACAGGATTTTGTCATCCATGCACAGTTTTTTCTCATCCGTTTTTGTATTTTTGGACAGTTGGCCTTTTTTTATGTAAGCGAAATTTTGCCATGAACTTTTCTTAGGAATGGTTCTATAATCTGTTCTATGGTAAAATCCTTTCATAACAAATGTATAGCGAGTCAAATTTAAAAATCGCTATAGAATGAGGGGTATTGCATGACTTTAGATGAAAAAATTGTAAGGCTATTTACCAAATCTTTGGAAAGCAGCGACAAGTCTGTTTATGACTTATTCCAATGGAAAAAGGTCTCTGTCAAACTGACCAACTATGCCACCGGTGCGGTTATTTTGGAAATGGATGATTTAGAGTTTCCCGAAAACTACTCACAAAGCGCTTGTGACATTATTGCCGGAAAATACTTCCGCAAAAAAGGTATACCCGGAGAACGGGGGACAGAACATTCTATGAGACAATTAGTCCATAGAATGGTATCCTTTTGGACTCAAGCCTTACAAGATGAGGGGATGCTTTCGGGAAATCAAGTTCAAATAGTCTATGATGAGCTGGCATATATGATGCTGGCCCAAATGTGGGCTCCAAATTCGCCGCAATGGTTTAATACAGGGTTGCTTCATGCTTATGACATTTCCGGCCCTAAACAGGGCCATTATTATTATGACCCTCAATTAGGTACTGTGGTCACCTCCGAGGATTCTTATACCCGCACCCAAGGGTCCGCTTGCTTCATTATTAGTGTAATAGATTCGTTAGTCGGTGAAAAGTCTCTTACAGACCAGCTCACCACCGAAACCCTTCTATTTAAATACGGCTCCGGAGTAGGGACAAACTGGTCTACCATCCGGGGTAAAAACGAATTTTTATCCGGCGGCGGCAAATCTTCCGGTTTGCTTAGCTTCCTTAAAGTATCGGACAGAAACGCGGGAGCCATTAAATCCGGCGGTACCACGCGACGGGCCGCTAAAATGAATATTTTAGATTTAGACCATCCCGAAGTATTGGACTTCATTAACTGGAAAGCCAATGAAGAAGATAAAGTGGCTGCCCTGGGTAAAATGGGCTATTCCACCTCTATGGACGGGGAAGCCTACGAAACCGTGTCCGGTCAAAATGCCAATAATTCTATCCGTGTTTCCAATGCATTTATGTATGCGCTGGAATGGCAAAACGAAGCGGAATGGCAAACCAAAGGCAGAGTAGACGCTACTGTTGATAGTATTCTTAAAGTATCCGATATTTGGGAAGCCATCGCCAAAGCCGCTTGGCGGTGCGGTGATCCCGGTATTCAGTTTGACGACACCATTAACGCTTGGCACACTTGCCCCGCCGGTGAAGACGGCAAAACAAACGCCCCTTATAATCGAATCAATGCATCTAACCCCTGTTCGGAATACATGTTTTTAGATGATACTGCCTGTAATCTGGCCAGTATCAATGTATATCGTTTTTATGACGAAGAAACAGGCACTTTTGACATAGAATCTTACCTTCACGCCATCCGGATGATACAACTGGTACTTGAAGCCACTATCCACTGGGGCCAATTTCCCACTGCGGATATCGCCCGTAAATCCTATATGTTTCGTACCACGGGCTTGGGACTTACCAATCTCGGCGCTCTCTTCATGTCTATGGGACTGCCTTATGACTCAGAAGAAGCCCGGCAATTGGGCGCATCCCTATGTACCCTGATGACCGGACATTCTTACTATACATCCGCTCTAATGGCTCACAAAGTGGGGCCTTTTGCCTGCTACGAACTAAACGGAAGCCATATGAAAAAAGTGATCCGCAATCATGCCCGGGCCGCTTCCTACGACCCCATGGATACCCGTATGGAGGACATGCCATACAAACCCAGCATCATAGATCATGATATATTACAGGAAATGGGCCTTAAAGACCTTTCCGAAGCTGTACGCAGCGTATGGCATGATACCATCGAAGCCGGGGAATTATACGGATTTCGCAATGCTCAAGTCAGTGTACTGGCTCCTACGGGAACCATTGCCTTTGCGATGGATTGTGCCACCACTTCAAGCGAACCGTTTTTTAGTCATGTCGTTTTTAAAAAGCTGGTGGGCGGCGGACATATGACTTTGGTTAATCCGGCCATTCCGGCGGCTTTAACCACGTTGGGATATCCTCAAGAGCAGATCGATGCTATTGTAGAATATGTTATGCGCCAAGATGAAAACGGCATGGTCAAAGACGGAAAAATTGAAGGCGCTCCTTATTTGAAGCCGGAGCATCTGGCTGTATTTGATACCGCCAGCAAATGCGGTACAGGCAAGCGCTATATCCCGCCGGAAGGTCATGTAAAAATGATGGCCGCCCTTACGCCTCATGTAACAGGAGCTATCAGTAAAACCGTTAACCTTCCTAAAGAAGCTACAGTGGAACAGGTCAAAGAAATATATCGTCTATCTTGGCAGATGGGCGTAAAAGCCATTGCCCTTTACAGAGACGGCTGTAAAGTCAGCCAGGTTTTAAGTGCCGCCAAAGATAACCCACAGGAAAGACCCATTACCGATTTTACTTATCAGGAGTTAATCGAATACATCAACACCAAAAAGACGGTGTACAAGCCTATGCGGACCAAGCCTGTAGGCATCAGGACTGCCAATGTTCATAAGGCAGCCATCAATGGCCTCACCCTATATATCACCGCCAGTTACTACGAAGACGGACGCTTGGCAGAGATATTTGCCAACACCGGAAAACAAGGCTCCCTGGTTAAAGGGCTGATGGAAAGTTTGTCCACTACCATCTCAAAAATGCTGCAATACGGTATAGCTCCAAAAGAGATTGCCAAGATGTATCGCGGCCAAAAGTATGAACCCAATGGCTTTGTCTCCGGACATCCTTATGTTAAGCAAGTGGACTCTATATCGGATTTGATCAGCAAAATTATCGATATTGAAATGGGAGATTATACGTATTGTCAGGTAAAACCCGACGAACCCGGAGCATTGGAAACCTTACAAGCCGAAGGCCAACAAGATGAAATAGAGCTGGATCAACTGCAACCAAACCCAACCTTACCGATGAAAGAATACTCTGCGGCAGATTACCTCTACGGAGAAATTTGCCCGGACTGTCAAAGTACCAGAATGGTGAAAAACGGAACCTGTAAAGTATGCGTTGAGTGCGGCAGCACCACAGGATGCAGCTAGTAAAGGGGACAATCAAATGAAAATGTGGTATGAGAATGAAGCTTCCAGGTGGGAAGAAGCACTGCCGTTAGGCAATGGCCGGATAGGTGCTATGGTCTGGTCAGGAGTAGGGGAAGAACGGCTTTCTTTAAATGAAGATACCCTATGGTCCGGTTATCCCCAGGATCACAATATACCGGGAGCTGCCCGGCACTTTGCGACTGCCCGAAAGTTAGCCATGGAAGGCAAGTATTCTCAAGCACAAAACCATATTGAAGCCCATATGTTAGGACATTATTCTCAGTGCTATCTCCCTTTGGGAGAATTGCTGTTAAATATGACGATAGCCGGTGATACCACCGGCTATCGTCGTCAATTGGACATCGAAAACGCTTTGTGTACATTGGAATACCAGCAGGGCGGCCGTAAATACATCCGGGAATCTTTTGTCAGCGCCCCTGATCAAGTATTGGTTATGAGGCTGTCTTCGGACACGGCAGGCGCTATCAGTTTTAATGCTAACTTTACATGCCAGCTGCGTTCTAATGTGCGCACACAAGGACGGCGATTGATTTTGGAAGGTATCGCTCCCTCGGAAGCACGTCCGCCTAATCATATGACCGATCGCCCCATTGTCTACGAAGAGGCTCCCGAAAAACAAGGCTTGTCTTTTATGGCGGTGG
>Ga0131853_10022717_pt1 | contig 11343 bp, 6 predicted proteins | sample TergutLab28metaG_FD_92764 | JGI IMG/M metagenome (GOLD analysis project Ga0131853, IMG submission 92764) | Labiotermes labralis P1 segment gut microbial communities from Petit-Saut dam, French Guiana - Lab288 P1 (version 2) (version 2) | ecosystem: Host-associated > Arthropoda: Insects >...
GAACATCACACATAATACGGAAAGTACTGCAATGTGAAGCTTGAAGCCTGAGTGGTGGGGATCACCGCTGGTTCAAGAGAAGTACCAGGAAGAAAAGGCCTGTGACAAGAGACATACATATCGTATAATAATAAATCCGTACTTAATAGGCCTTCCTTGATTTTTTTTTTCGCTTCTTTTTCTCGGTTTCACCAAGGCAATGCCAACAAAAAAGAATAGGCGACGACCATTTCCTTCCAGATTGTTACCTGCATACCCATAATGATTAATGCATTTTCAACATCGCTGATAAAACAACATATGAATCAATTAGTTACAACCAATACTACAACTGTGTGCGCATCCGGTACGACTGCCAAGTTCCTGCAACGTGCACATGCAAGCACTCACACAAAAACCTACTCGCTCGTGACTCAGATATCGACTTCGAAATATTATGTTGATATTAGGTCAATGTAACATCAACACTTAAGGTTCTACGATGTTAAAACTCAAGGTTAACATCGATTCCTTCCTATAAGACCTTGTAACTGAAATACAGATCAAAGGATGCCTCAAAACCTTACGCCATCGAATGCACGGCTAAGAACCAATTACGATCAAACCAACGGCATAAATGTCCAGAATGAATTATGGCTCTCGAGATCGGAATTCACGGCTAAGCGTAACTTGCAACGCAAACAATATCGTCTGAACAAGGGCTCTACGTATTGAAAGTGGTAATATATACCGCACACTGGAGTGCATACAACGTACGAATATATGCACATACATATTACGCAAACACGTTATTGCACATTTTACGTATCTCCGTTAGCATGGTACTCGTTCACTGCAAGCAGAACTCTTTAGCTGCTAAGCTATTCCCAGTGCCACAGCAACCAAGCACACGGGTTTAACCAGTTATGCTTCGGACATGTGTTCACAATAAGCGCGATTCGACTCTGGGTGAGGGCTACTGATGAGCCAAGGACTGTCGTGATCTTCCCCAGTTCCTCCTGACAAATGTCAGGATAGAAGGCCTACTTTAATGAAGACCGCTTCACTTCACACCCTTTTCAGTTCACTACACACTATCATCCAAATCACTACACACCACACAGGCTGAATAACTGATAAGGTACCTGTAGTGAACACCTCGAAACAACGATCTCCCTCTGTATTGCGCTAAATTTATCGTCTCCAAAAAAACGCTTAAAATGAATAGTTGAATAAAGCGAGACCAACTTGATGTCACTTGCTTTATTATTTCATTATTTACTGCTCAACATGTTTCGGATGTTAAATACATACATCCTCAGGAGCTTGCGTCTTATTTGTTGAGTTACTTCATGGGTTGTATTGCTCTGGTTCGATGTGTGTTGGTGTTACGGTGTGGTTTGGCTGGGGTGGTGTGGTATCCGGATACCACACCACCCCAGCCAAACCACAACGTAACACCAACACACATCGAACCAGAGCAACACAACCCATGACATAACTCAACAAATAAGTCGCAAGCTCCTGAGGATTGATGTATTAACATCCGAAACATGTTCAGCAGTAAATAATGAAATAATAAAGCAAGTGACATCAAGTTAGTCTCTCTTTATTCAACTATCAAGGTTATACACGGTTCAATAAACATAACATGCTTAAAATGAAATTAATTAGACTCAAAAGATTAGCTTACACTTGAGTTTTTTTGTAGGATGATTCGATCTGGGAGCAACATAAAGCCTAACGCGTGCTTCAAGCAGTGGTTACAGTGGACGCAAGTACATACGGTCTAAATTCGTCCGAAGACTTGTGCAGTTCAACGTACCGGATTAAACAGAAACATACACAGCACATTCGCAGAATGCGCAGATAAAATAGAATATATACTGTCTCTCCACTATACGTTCATTTATCCTCTACCACAAAAAAAAAAAGGTTAGTGCCGCTATATTAATTTAAAAAATGATACTTTTATTGATCTGACGGTAAAGAAGCACTTCCATCCTTTCGAACAAAACACGCGCGCCAAATTATGAACTAATAAAGGCCGCTGGCATCCACCGTATACACAAGTTTATACACAAGTTCACTCTCAAAAGACTGGGAACTGTATTAATAAATCGAATTTGCATGCATTAGGAAATTAGGACAACATTAAATTCCAAGAATGTCCGCTACCATTCGCGCAGAATCATTTGTCCTCTTGTTTGGTAGTTAAAAACATAAAGCTTCAAATATACAGAACACTAACTATGGATCTGAAGCTTGGTCTCTCACAATGAGGATGTCTGAGAACAGGGTGACGAGAAAGATATCTGCGGCTGGGATGGACAAGCTAAAAGGGGACAGGAAAGCACTGCATAATGAAGAGCTTCTAAGACTTGTAATCCTAATGAAATATTATTAGCGTAATCCAACAAAGGCGGATGAGACGGACAAGATATGTGGCATGCACGGGGGAATGGCAAAATGAATAAAGGGTTTAGGGGGTATTGTGAAGGAAGAAGAGCACGTGGAGGACCTACGCGCAGATGGCGTCGTTATTAAAACTGATCTTTAAGAAACGGGATCGATGGCGTGGATTGGATTCATCTGACTCCGGATAGGGCCATGTGACGGGCTCTTGTGACTACAGTCATGAACTGTGGGGTTCCATACAATGCAGGGAATTATGGAATAGTCCAGGAACTGTTAGCTTCTCAAGAACTCTGATTCATGGAGTTAGTTCGACAGAGTACCTGTGAGGTATCGTTGAACCCGGTCGTAAACAGACCGGATGTTGTTGGCAGACGTACGACGACGAGAATGTGATGGCGATGGTGGGGCTGTAGAAATAAGCGGCGTCTCCATGGTTGCAGAATCAACATGCAGTCCTGCCCTTTGCGTTGCACTGTGCATCACGATCATTGGTAACACTATAATCGAGGTCGTTCGATGCGCTAAAGACGTGTAAGTTATTCAATACCAGCTGCTAGGCTCATCACCAGGTAACAGAAATATTTTCCCAAGCAATCAAATGTACTTGAATGCAGTTCAGATATTCCAGCAAGCGCCACGCTGGTCACAACCACAGACACTCCACGAGACAATCTTCGAGTGCACACTACTATGACCTCAAACACAATGTCATTAAATGACGCGGTGTGATCGTGCGAAGCTCATAAAATAGCTACCTTATACGCAGCAAGGTTAACTGATAATGACTTCTAGAGAAAGTAGGTTCTTCCCCCAACTCATAACGTATTTATACGTACAACCGCAACTTCACACACACAGACCGGATAAAATCCACACCGCTTCCGCAGTTTCTCACATACTGCTTTCGTGGATAAGCGTGTTAACAGAGTTCCCTTGACAGAAGAAGGGAAATGACATCATACTCCTATGTATGGTGAACGCGTTTAAATCCACCACGCTCATGCGAGCTGCGCTCTTGCGTAGCTCTCTGACACAAGCAATACTGTACTGATCGGTGACTAGTTGGGCAACCAGCGAGACTGGAGCCAGTAGGTGGGGAACGGGTGCCCGCTCTCGGGGATTACCCACCCACACAGTTTCCCAACACCACCACAGCTCTCCGAGGGCAGGGACCAGTCACCAGAGTTACAAATTGTAATTGCTACGCTAATGCACGCAGACGTTTGGCCAGGAACATTGAAGGGAAGAGGCCACTCTTTAGACCTACTAGGAGATGTAAGGAACGTTATTAATACAGGCCATTCGGCACAAGGCAAGATGGTGTGGACGGGAAAAAGTCGACTGACTGGGCAAGCGATTATTCTTCATGGAGTTCAGGGCTGAAAACGCTAACTGGAACACTGGTCCCGCAGATCCCGTATTTGAATAATGTCACGAAACATATTCAAATATCCATATGTGATTTATTTGCCCAATTCAATGTGCCTACAATACAAAACAATCTAACACTCAGTCACCGATATGCTCACAGCGTCAAGATTGACTGCGGTGTTCACCCAGCTTCGTATTTAACAAGTACCTGCAGTACTTCCCGGTAAAATTATAGTTTTCTTTATATTCCAACCTTCAGGCTTTTACACAGTAAAGTTGACAAACATTTTGAACTGAATGACATCAAGGATATGTGGAATTTAACCCTTTGAACGCCGAGTTAAATCCCGTCTGCCATTTGTTGGCATTATTAGGAGCTCACCATATTCTCCACGTTAGCAGGGTAAGGGTTAAATGGTGCTTTAAGTTTTTCATCGATCTATTTTTCATCTATACTGTGGTTTACAAATACTGCACATTTTGAACTTATTTATATGCTGTCATATTACAACTTTGTCATGCATTCTGATAAGGTTACTTGGGGTTTCTTAGCGTCTATTTATGGATCAACCTCCTTACAAATGTCTAGCAGAGGTTTTCGGCATTTATGTCTTCTCCAAATAAAACAATCACCACTGCCTCCAATTTCAGAAGCACTCCCCTAAAATAAAGTCTGTGTGTTTACTGAGTAAGAAATAAACACGGACTGTAGTTTGTATATTCCTTACATCTTCATGATCTGCTGTTATAAAGTTATAGCAATTATGAATGAACCACGAACTACTATAGAAATGCTGTAGCTACGTAGGCAGTTAAAACGGGCATTTAAATTTAAAGACCCAAAAGTAAACGCAAGACCATAGGTCGCTTTTAATTCAGTACGAATGACAACTGTCTGTAAGTAATATATTAGCTTCAAATGTAACATAAAGACATACAGGCACTGGGTACCGATGTTACTTTGAACACCGCCCGCCGTCTTACTTCTAGTTCACATAGGCCATACGACGTTTCGTGAGTTACCTCTACTTCGGTCTTTACGGTAACTCATTACACGGACACATTTTACATTATTACATATTTTAAAACCAGAGACGGCAGTTGCCCTCGAACCCGGCACCTCTTAAATAGTGTAGATTAACGTAAATAGTGACTCCACTTTTTCACTGCCTGTCCCACGGCAGGAGACGCCACAACAGGTCCACGTCTAGGTTCAGTTGTCCCCTCACGACCCGTTCCTTCGTTCTGTTGTATCCTGTCCATTTTTTTAATAGGAGCCATCCCGTTGTGTTGCAATAACGTAACAATTTATTACGTCAATAACACAACATCAATTAATAAATTAATCAGCAACTTCTAAAAGTTAAAATCTTGGCAACATGTTTCAGCCACAGTGAACGAATCATCAGGCCAAAAACGGAACATACGTGCACGTAGTTCTGGTACATTCAGTGATTGTGCACATAATCACTGAATGTACCAGAACTACGTGCACGTATGTTCCGTTTTTGGCCTGATGATTCGTTCACTGTGGCTGAAACATGTTGCCAAGATTTTAACTTTTAGAAGTTGCTGATTAGTTGATTAACAGGTGTTGTGTTACTGATGTAACAGATTGTTACATTGTTCATTTTCATTTTCCCTGGATGATTTCTACTTTATTCCATTGCTGTCATTCCAACGTTTCGACGCTTTTTTCGATTTGAGAATGTTTCTCCCATTCACGTTTAGCGGTTGCGTTCTGAAGTGATCTGCCTGTCTCTCCTACACATTTCTTACCACGTTCGCATGACACACTTCTGCGTTTAAATCTCTTTCATTCCACAAAAAGCAGTATCACACATAGCCCTCAGCTCAAAAGAAGTACATAAACTGAGCATTTTTTAGATCTGGGTGGATGGGAAAACATTGGAGTCTATTGCACAGACAGTGACAGGCGGACACAAACATCATCAATGAAGAAGTTCATAATATGAAGGAAATTCTTGTAATATTAGCTGATCGAGTTACGGAGACCGAAATGGGCGGGAAATCACTGGGCACAGGGACGACGATAAGTTAATTCTACACGGAATAGAGCCTTTCTTCAGAAACCAAATGTCCGTCATATAATCATACAACCCCCCCCCCCCACACGGAACATCAAGGTACCTTAACGTGTCCACAACAGTCCGACACGTGTCCCTATCCTAAGAAACATCCATCCCCCACTCCCGAAACCTACTTTTCTAAGGTCCATCTCAATACTGTTGTCCCGAATACGCCTGCGTCTTCTAGACGCCTCTTCCTTCACGTTTTCCAACCAGCGTTTGGTATGAATTTCTAACATCTCCTTTAAGTGCTACATGACCCGGCGCGTCGCGGGTTTCGCTTCATTATCGTACTTCCTGATGACACAGCCTGTAAATAAGAAATGTTCTAAACATAATGGTAGCAAACATTCTCGAAATCTGGTCTCCCTTTCAGTTCACATCTAACGCTACTTCCGTTGGACCAACCGGTAAATACTGCACAGGGAAACTAGCTGCTTATTGTAGGAATCATATGGAGTGTCATTTGAACACAATGTGCGGATGAAACGCAGAATTTGTAATGTTCAAAATGATTTTTAAGCGTTTAATACCGTGCGTGCGATACATTTATCGGGATAAAATAAAATACACACTCTTCTGTATGGAAACCCGAAGAATGTTTGCCTGTTACTGACAGGTATAGGACAGCGTCTCTGCCGTCACACTGTGTGGGTTAAACTGTGGGACGCGCTCTGTCGTCAGACATTCATGGACGACATCACACTTTCTATTCGGCGAAAATCTTGTTCCGCGTACATACTCAGCATGATTCACCGACAAGGTATTGCCTTAAAAGTTTGAACCCGAAATTATAGCAAGCTCTACAAACGGGGATAAACGTCATTAACTATGTTAGTAACAGACGTTTAAAAGGCAAGGTGTTTTGTCTTAATGGTGGAACCAAACGCCTGTCTTTCGGGCAGTCTTGACACCAGTCTTCTGTCAGTACTTAAGACAGGTAAAACACAAAAGACGGCTATGTGCTTACACCTTCAGCGACTGTGATTGCATCTCTAAGCTGGCTTATTTAAGTGACATATCGGAAAGGTTTAGACTCAGCGCTTCACTTGTAAGGTGATATTCTTTAGCTCTCTGATATGCCGAAGTGATTTTAAAAAAATTTAAATCTGGCAGGGAAAAATTAAAAAAGGACTTTGTGGGCAAGTTTCCCAATAACAGTGACACATATCATTGTAGTGTTGTGAAAATTTGGGCCCTAAAGCATGTTTTAGTGGGGAAACCTGAGGAAAACGAGACCACTTGGGACACCTAAGTGTAGATAGAATGACAATATTAAAATGGGCCAAGAGATAGGATGGGGGCGTGGACTGAATTTATCTCGCTTAAGACAGGTGGCCGCCTGTTGTGAACACGGTAATGAACCCTCGGGTTCCGCAAAATGCTGGGAATTTCTTGCTAGTTGATTAGTCTGTCTGTCAGGCACTTAGTGCAAGCTGAGTACAAGGAAATGTGTGTGCAAGCTACGAACATGCTGATTCTCTCTGAAACAACTTGTAGACGAGTATGATGAGAGAGGGTCGTCAGCAGTTTCCACCATAATATAAAAATACCGCCCACAACGTGAAATGTGAGATATATGAGTGGAAATAAGTAAGTTGGAGCCGACGTTTAGAACAATTATGCAGTGCCAAGCAAGCTCATCGTGTGAATGGAAATTCCTGACAGCTCAAAACGGAAGTCGAGTGTCATTTTTACAGAATATGAGCATCAACTATACAATGATGATGACGATGGTCATGAGCCGCAGCAGCAAAGTTTGGGCCACTAGCCCGCACAGACATCGACCATGTTCGATTTGTCCATAATTCAAGAGACATCAACAGCTTGAATCACTGAGTATCGGTATCACAAATTTTGAGAAAAGCTTTCAGGGGTATTCCATTCTAATTTGACAAAGACATTAATTCGATAGTAAATTAGAATACAGACATCTTTTTGTGCACAAGTAGTCTGTGAATATAGAGATACTGTACCGCTCCACTGTATTCCCACGTACTCGTACTCTCTACTGTGTAACGGAGCAGGAGTATCTAATCAGTAGTTCATCTGTTACATCGAAAAACACACTAACTTTCTGAGGACCGAAGAAGAATGTACACTAGATATAAAGAGCGCCGATCGCAGTTGCCGCGCCGCGTAAGGCTTACTTAAATTGTGAGTTCGAATCTCGCTGGGGGCACGGATGTCCGTGACTTATGAGTGTTGTGTGTTGTCAGGTACATCTCTCTGTGACAGGCTGATCACTCGTCCAGAGGAGCCCTACCGAATGTGGTCTTGTCGCACCGTAAGAGGAGGCCATGAACCGGAATCGGGTCGAAGCGCCACAGGGCGAAAAAAAAAGAATGTATGTGTGTGTGTGCGTGCGTGTGTAAAGGTGCCATTCGTACGTCTTTATTCCATTCGACTTCAACAGCTACAAAAAATTATTCGTCCATCGATTCAAAATATTGTCAGAATCTGCAAGCACATAATCACTGTCACCTTTTGCGAAGCCAGTAATAGGTTGGCAACCCTTAAATTCGTTAACATCTCAACACAGATCCTTGTTATTGTCGTTCCTACCGAATGCTTCATAATGACTGATTTTATTTCCTATATATTATCTTATCTGTACTGACATATAGGCCTATTTTAATTACGTACTCGCACAGCAATCAATGTAATGCAGCCTGATTCATCTGATCTAACCAGTTTGAATATCCTCCACGAAATCAATGTACATGCCACTTCCACTGACAATAACGCTGAATATCCGTAGATGATATCCTAATATCTCCATAATACTTTCCCTACTGATTTCCGAGATATCATGTTCAGTTTTCCAAAACTGCAAACCCAAGACACGTGAACTTGATACTCTTCTTTACATTCCAAGTCGTTTACATTCTTGGGATAAAATCTCTCGACTACAAAATTTTTTGTTCCTCACTTACCGACGGTCACAAATTTCAAAACCACCAGACAAATGGATTTTCTGAAAGATCCGTAATATCAAGAGCGCGTGTCGTCTCTTATCTACTAACACGCGATCAATCTACGAGTAATTGTGAGTTCCCACCACGCGATGTACCAGTGTATCTTTACACAAACGTCGCAACTTCCTCCTCCTCCTCTTCTTCTTCTTTTTCTTCTGCTTCTTCTTCTTCTTCTTCTTCTTCTTCTTCTTCTTCTTCAGCACTACATCCATTTAAGTTTGACCTTGGCTTCCCTCACGACAGATGTCCATTCTATTCTGTCCCAAGCTCTCGTTCTCTATCCATTCACATCCATATTCCTGAAGTCCGATTCAACATCATCCCTCCACCTTAATCTGGGTCTTCCTTTTTTTCCCCCTTCTTCCACCTTCTTTGCCCTCCAGTAACTTTTTTCCCTGTCCTTTCACCACCCATTCTTACAACATGCCCACACCATTGCAATCGACGTACTTTAATCCGTCACAATATATGGATATTCACAAATTTCTTGCGTAATGTCTAAATACAGAAATAATATTATGTTGAAATTTACATGTCTTGACCTGTCAAAGTTTAATATTCTAACCCCCATATGATTAGACTATTAGTTTACATGACACACTCACTCGTTCCCAAATGTCAGTTTCAGAACATGTTATTAAAGCACTGTACCATAATTTCAATTTGTTCTGGGGATAAAAATGCATACAAAATTATAAGCACAGAATACGAATGGACGAAATAAATTTGCAGACCTAAATGAAGCTGATACGATACCGCACTGAATGTTAATCAAACACGAGGTGTTAAACGGACATTTTAGGAAAGTCGAGGAGGAAACAACATTGTGCGAATGGGCCACATTGTGACGTTCTAGTATACTGCCTATCTTGTTTAAACCTGTTTCCTCGATTCCCCCTTCCTGACTACACAAGTCCTTGTCCCTCTCTTTGCTTCTTTCTTACATTACTCCTCTCTCTGTCACTTAATTCTACACTTCTATTCGTGATTACAAACATCTGACATCTGGGCCAGTTTCGAACCCTCACACGCCAGTAATACTGCCTTGTTGTCTGTCCATCCCAGAAAAGACGAATCAACTTGCAGCAATTCAGTTTTTTTTTTTACTGTGCTACAAAGTTTGTCTAATAAAATGAACAAGGACGACACATCAGAAGCATGGATTCCGAAGCCCACGCACTCAGACCAACGTCATTAAAATACCCATCGACGAATAGGCGTCTCAAAATATTGGGCATGTAGACAGTCACGTCAATAAAATATGATTAAACATGAAACTTTGGCACGACGATTGGACATACACTTCTGAAAGTGCCCAACGCAGCAAGGAAAGCTGAATTCTGTGATCCGCGAACATGAAATCATAAATGACTAGTACAGTCTAAAAACAAGGGAAGAAATAATCTGTAATACGGATTCGGAAGTAACTAACTTTACTTCTAGTCAATTAAGATTGGTAAAGACAGAAAAAAGAAAAATTACAAAAAGAACTCGAAATAATGAAAGTGGTGAACTGAAACACTTTCTCCCTCATTGCTAGTGACAATGAGAATCACACAAGTAGGCACATTACAAAAACACTGGTCAGTATCGACACTTAGTAAATATCGCATTATTACTGTAATGGAAGTAATGAAAAAATGATTTCAGTGAACGAGTACTTCATTTTTTAATCACAGTAACTATAACTTCCAAAATCCTAAATCGATCGAAAAGGCAACTCCACCCTCTAAGTCCCAGCGGTTACTGTCTGTGTCATTTGGTTTGGCATTCAGTCATCCTACATTATGAGCACGGCGTTCGTTCATGTGTTCTGTACGAATCTCAGAACAAACGGCGATTATTTCTATAGGCAGTATTGACTGATTCTTATTATGACGGAGGGGCGTGTTTACCGTGCGGTACAAACTGAATCTTCAGATATGATTAAGTTAAACTTAGACTTTAAATTATCAGAATTTTTTAATAATGCTGACCTCCAAACGCAAAATCTACACCGAATGCTCAACTTCTTGGTCTGCTGTGTGTCCCCAGCAGTGCACTTCCTATAACCATATATTCTTCACTTCCTCCAAGCCTACTTTTACCTGGACAAGCGCGCACTGCGTGGGAATCTTCTGGACAATGGACTTTGTTTCCCAACAACAACAACAACAACAACAACAACAATAATAATAAGAAGAAATAAGTTAAAATACAAGAGTTTATGTATACACGTAGAGATAAAACGAATGTAGAACTTGAAATGTACGATAATACCAGTAATAATTGGAGCCACAGGAATAGTAACGAGAAGCTTAAGGAAAAACTTGGAAGCTGTACCAGGAAAACACTCGATAGATTCACTACAAAAGACAGCTATACTTGGAACATCACACATAATACGGAAAGTACTGCAGTATGAAGCTTGAAGCCTGAGCGGTGGGGATCACCTCTGGTTCAAGAGAAGTACCAGGAAGAAAAGGCCTGTGACAAGAGACAGCCATATCGTATAATAATAATAATAA
>Ga0131853_10022718_pt1 | contig 11343 bp, 8 predicted proteins | sample TergutLab28metaG_FD_92764 | JGI IMG/M metagenome (GOLD analysis project Ga0131853, IMG submission 92764) | Labiotermes labralis P1 segment gut microbial communities from Petit-Saut dam, French Guiana - Lab288 P1 (version 2) (version 2) | ecosystem: Host-associated > Arthropoda: Insects >...
CCCCCCCCTTGAAAATTGTACCGTTTATGGGATAGTGTGGATAAATACTGTAGAGCCGGTGAGGCCACAGATGGCAATATGGCGCATGCGCGTTTCATGCCGGATACCTAAGGCTACAAACACACACTCAGAACATGCAATGTTCTCTCCCCCCCCCCCGCGTTAAGTGCAAATTAAATGGCGGTCGGGTCGTCACCTGTGAGAAAATTGCCGTACCCTCGTGGCGATGGTTATTTCGTATGAGGTTCTATTTTCATCGCGACACAACTAGCACTGACCACAGAATCGGAAGATTCAGGCCACTTTAGCTAGTAAGATAATTCCATCTTTCTCTTTCGTAAACTTTATATTCCTCTATAAAAGACTTGTGTATATTGTTCTCTTTCCTCTCTTTTTTCCGTGCTCCCCGCCTAAAGTTTACTTCTCCATATTCTGTGTTTTTTATGACTCGACAGCCCTAGTGAAGCTAGGCCTCCTCATTGTTTGAGGTTTCGAGATCACACTCGGACATACCACACTTTTTAGGACTCCTGGAAGTCGGCTGGACGCAGATACCTCTGCCTCACAACACTCACAAGAGACAGACATCCATGCCCCCGGCGGGATTCGAAAGTGCAATCCCAATAAGCGAGCGGAGGGAGACCCACGCCTTAGACCGCACGGCCACTGGGATCGGCCTCAAAAGGCTGTAGGCGTATGATATTTCATCTTTCCATCACAATTACATGTCCAACTCAGGACATTATACCTCGCTGTTTGGTAACTTTGTGTTATTCTCGTGATGACAGGGTGAGGCTAGTGGTGATATGGAAACTCGGCCTCTGAGAGACCCGTTGTTCATCACCCGGATGAGAGGCGAATGAATATGAAGCTTTGGTGGAATGACAGTTAAGAGGGGAAGAACGAAATACTCTGAGGCAAATCTGTTCAGTTTTACTTGTCTCCCATAACTCCCACGTGAACTACCCGTAGATGAGCCCTGGTTTCCGCCATGAGAAGATGGCCTTTTGGGCTGTGTCGGATGGCTTTATGACACTTGTTAACCAGCAGATCACGAAGTTTCTTACTCACAAATTAAGAGGTGCTTCACTGCGCTAGATTAATATCGATATCGCATGTTTTTTCTGCGATTTGTGCCGTATGCATTTAGCAATATCAAACATTCTTCTTTAAACTGGTCTACATTCTTGTTATTAAAAACAAAGACGATGGAAAAAATACAAAAGGCAGGAGGAAATAACAAGAGAGGCAATGTGTGTACAATGTAACATTGAAGCGCATTCGCGTACCCATTGTTGCCGTCGAAAAGCAATAAGAAATAACGATATTGGTCCCTAAGTTCGTGAAATATAGATCTGGATGCGCAATACTGTGTTGTTCAGCCTGTTTACCGAAGGCCTTAAAATACATAGTTGTTTGAAGTATTCCAGCATTTATCTGGATTGATACGGAGTAAAACTGCGGCGAAAGCAGGATATCTACTTATCGTACCGGTGGTCAAATGCGAGACCTGCCTGAAACCAGCAGGACTTCCATCCGTTACAACATGACATTTTGTGCAGCGTGCCGAGGATGTCGGCCATTAAAAAGACTTGTCTGCGGGCTGGCCGAAAGGATAATCGAGGTGCGACTCGTAGAAGGGGTAGACTTTTCTCTTCGCAACAGTGTTTAGACCAGGTGTGAGGAGCCCCCAGACACTTACAAGGGGCCCTTACTCTGTGCAGATGGGCCACTCACGTTCATCAAGCGCTGAAGGATAAGACTGGAATTCTGCCCTTACTCGTCCGTACACCTTTATGGTACGGCGCTTGGTTAAGCACAATTAGAACGGTACCGTTCTCATAGCCGCTATAGTTACAGCATATGATATTTCATGTTACATAAACAGGGATTCGTGATGGGAACTGCGCCCTTCTGGGCTCTTACGCAGCGTGTAGTGGTAATTGCCGACGTTTCGGGACAACCTATTGCTTCCATCTTGAAATGTCAAGACTCTCGAAGATTCTTGACATTTGAAGACTGGACCACATTCTCTCAATGCTATTCCTGTATATTTGTACATCTTGTTTTCCTATCGTCCTCTTTTTGTATATTTAATCTGTATACAAATTATGCACATATGTATGTGTTAAACTGAACTTACTTACTTAAACAACGGAGTACGGTTTTTTTATGTTTTGTTGACCGTGCTTCTCTGTATAATCTTGTAAATAACTTGGTGCACAACTGTTTTTTCTTAGTATATTTGTGTTTGTCAATCTCTGCATGTTTCGGGCTGCTAAGGGCTAATCATCAGGAGATATGACTGTGTTTATGTGACACGTGGTACTTGTTTTTCTGTATGTATGACTGTCTGGTATGCAGGGTTCCAGTGGATGGGCCCATCATCAGGAGATACAGCGGTGTTTATGTGACACGTGGTACTTGTTTTTCTGTATGTATGACTGTCTGGTATGCAGGTTTCCAGTGGATGGGCCCATCATCAGGAGATACAGCTGTGTTTATGTGACATGTGGTACTTGTTTTTCTGTATGTATGACTGTCTGGTATGCAGGGTTCCACTAGATGAGCCCATCATCAGGAGATACAGCTGTGTTTATGTGACACGTGGTTCTTGTTTTTCTGTATGGATGACTGTCTGGTATGCAGGGTTCCAGTGAGACCCCTGCATACCAGACAGTCATACATACAGAAAAACAAGTACCACGTGTCGCATAAACACAGTTGTATCTCCTGATGATGGGCCCATAGCAGCCTGAAACATGTAGAGATTGGCAAATACAAATATACCAAGAAAAAAATGTGCACCAAGTTGGTTTATTAACAAGATTAAGCGGAGTAAGGATTTGAATAGTAATTGTTCTTTTTGTCAGGACTGAAGTGTGAGATAAGGGTGTAATACATCAGTGAAAGAAGAATATCACGCGAAGTCTTGCTGTGATTTGTACGTATATTTTTCATATGACGGATAAGGTGTCCAACAAATAGCGGATTCCGTGGAAATTTCCGGTCCACAGTGTCTGAAATTTTAAGATTAAACTTTCTATCGCCTGCCTTATTGCGTAGCTTTGCCAGTGCACATTACTCCATAAAACGGCCCAAGTTAACGTCATCTGGCATTCAAACTGCTCTGCGGGTAAAATTAGAACGCCGTGAAAAAGTGTACGTCAGCTTAAAACAGGGAACGTTTTGAAAGACTCGCGAGAAGCTTGAAGTCGAAATTCTTAGTTTCAGTTCATTTTCTTTCAGTCATGAAAGGTTACAAACTGAGTATATGACACCAAAACGTAGGTTCAAGCATCCCCACATGGTGAATACCGGGCATTATACACAGGACACTAGCAATATAACTCAAGAAAGGATATCTGAGTGTCGAACTTCACCAAGACAACCAGAAGTCAGGTGTTTTTGCACACCTGCTATATGGTGCGGGCATTCTATGTCACCTAGCAGACTGATGATGGTGGCGCTGTTCAACGTTTTGGAGTTCTTTGTTCCGGCATTGGAAGGAAGTTGACACCCACTCTGGGGGGTTCTGTGCCTCCAGGTTGGTGTTCATATAATAATTCTCCACTGTATGAGACCGAGTACTTTCGGTGTGACAATGACAACAGCTTACGGTCCGGTAGAATTCCGAGAACATATTTGATACGCCCGGAACGAGATACAAGATTATTATATAACGTGTTTCTAGTTTCATTTGTTACTGAGAGTTTGCAGGTAAACGGTTTGATCAGAGCGAGGTCAGGGGTTCACTCAGCGGTGTTGCTAAAGATAAAGTCTTCTGGGAAGCGAAGCTGTGTCAGTGGGTATTTCCTGACATTTCATTGGATGAGAGTTTTTGTCTTCAGGGTCAAGTAGTCGAAGAAGAGTGACTTAAATAGCTTGACCCTGAATGCGAGGGCAGTACGGTCCTTCGAACCGTTGAGAACTACTGACCCAACGATACAGCTTCACTTGAATCCGCAGTCAGTCATAGCCTTACGTATAATGAGTGCCACATAATTTGCCAGACAGGATCATAACATTTGGATAAGTCATCGGCAGGCGAAAGGTAGTTGGAATGATTGGGAGAACCGTACATATTTTTGACGCGTCTTTTCAAAGACAGTGGTTCTAAAGTGTATCCGTGTGAGAAACTGGACTGTTGGTCAGGTATAGAATCAGCTGAGACACGCGGTGGCGCAGGTCGTTGAAGCACTATGCTACAAGCCGGAAGGTCGCGGGTTCGATTCCCGATGGGGATTTTTCATTAACTTAATCCTTCCAGCTGCCCTATAGCACTGGGGTCGACTCAGCCTGTAACAGAAGTGAGTACCCGGTACGTAGGACTGACATCCTTACCACGTTAAGTGCTAGTTATCTGGAAATTCTGGGATCCTCAACCTCCTCGAGACTTAAGGGCCTGATCAGACCTGCACCTGGATGGCTTTGTCTTTACAGACTCAACTCACAGAAGCAGAGGAAAACCCAGAGTTCCTACACTTACGAATAAGCAACTTACAGAGCGCAGTACAAAAAGCGTTAAATATAATAATAATATGATATAATAATATGTGGCTCGTGTCCATTATGGGAGACTGAATGTGTGTCGAACGTTTACCGTATATCATAGCATATTTTTATTGCTGCGATAAATCGCGTTTAATAACTTACGACGTAAAAGGTTTCCCTCGCACGTGTCCACCCCCAGTGTTTGGTTTTATGAGGGTGACACGGGGTTCTTGTTGCAGCTTCGCTGTGCCTGGGATAGGATAGGGTTGACCTCTGCGAGGAGGTTTTGGATCGATACAACATATTGCGCAGTTACTAACTTGCAGTTAAAGGAGATGGACAGAACCGAATTGGAACAACGTTTCTATGTATAACTGACTGATGCTGGCAAGCAACTAGGACCAATTTTTTTGTTCACGCCATACGTGAATTCCAGACTCGTGATTGTGAAGGGACGCTGATTTAAGACTCCTCGTGGAAGATACTTTCCGTTAATACTGTGCGTATTCTCACCCGCTTTCTCAAATCCGGATATTTTTAGCTTCCTGTAGATCCGTAGGCTGGTCTATACGATGACTCGCCGTTGCCCTTGACGATGACATTGGTCTTTGTCCACGCGTAAGATAGCGTGCTTTCGAAGAAGGCTAAGGAAGAAAGAAAGTATTACTGCTGTTTTGACCAGCCTACGGTTTTCAATAAACCCAACATTCCTGTGGACTGACAGTGTAACTACTTTGGAGTACAGGCTATCTTGACGTTTGTTTTTCGTGTTTTTATTCGGTGTCCCTTGCATGCCCGTTTGCGTGCTATAGCGAAACGAACGTTCCGGCTATGTTGTTCTTTATATAAGGCAACCACCCGACCTCGTGGCATCACACGACCTTTAATATTAATACTGTACGGTACATGGTTACTTGAACTAGCTGTGCCTTCGTGTTCGGCCCGTGAAGTTCCGTCCCTTAGTGGATTAATAATGCGTAATTACAACATTCATGATAATAAACGAGGTATACGGTATACCAGTTTGTTCTATGTTTAAGAGAAACGCTGCCAGATAGCTTTTAGTGTAGGAGTTGGATGTGTGTGCATAATCCATTGCTCGTTTGCAGGGCTGTACAGTACTAGTTTCCACCATTCTTTTGCCTTTAACTTCTTTCTGCCTCTTTTTAAGATTCTATTATCCTTTCTTCAACCTTCTCGTTACTTTTCTCTTTTATCTCTCTTTCCGTTTGTTATTTATATTCTTATATGTTGATTCATTTAATTACGTGTGTCATTTCTGTCTACATTCCATTCGCATTTTGTCTTTCCTCATTTCTTTGGAACGTTTACTTCACCCTTTAATTACTAACCTACGTAGTCATTTTTTTTGCTTCCAACAAGAATGTAAATCACGTTTTTTTTTCGAGTTACCGTATGAGTTCCATAAAGAGTTATGTTACTGTACCTGCCCGTGTGTGTCATTGCTTGTAATTTTCCTATAAACATTAAACACAAAGTTGGAGAAGCACTGAAGTATAGGACACGTGCGTAATTACTTTACCATCACGCCTACGGTTTAAAATGGCGGTCACCGACTGATGTTTCTTTTGTGGTTGAAATCGTGGGCGTTCTAAGACGCCTGTCAGAAAGACATGAGGAACACGACTGCAGCATGTGATCTATTTTTGTGGTGCATTGTGTGACTCTGTCAGTAAATGAAGCTGTGTAGAGTGGAATGGTAAGGTGATCGATGATTGAATAATTGGAAGTGATTTGAAGGGAATCGGCCGTAACCTAATCTAAGTACTATCTCGGAATTTGCCTGGAGGGACGGAGTACCACCACGAGAGGCCTCTGTCAGGATAGCCGATAGTCTGGCCGAAGTTCGAACCGGGCACCGGCAGGTTAGAAGACTGTGCCATTACCGCGTGCTACATCTGCATTTGTGGTGCAGAATTTATTTCAAATTACATTGAATGGTGGGTGTGTAAAGATAGTCCAGACTGCTGTGCCTGTACCGGTATTCGCCTGGAGAGACTCCGGGAAAGAACGTAAATCTTGAGTCAGGATAGTAAGCAGATCGGCCAATATTCAGATCGTGTGTTAAGCCGAACATAAGTTCAGTGTTTCTGGTACATCACCTCGGCATTATGGCATATTGCATTCAGGTAAGAAGTTACGCATTCTTAAACTTACCGCATGACACGTTAGCTTTGCGCTTAATGCGCCGCTACCAACTTTGAATAACAAGCCTGCTAGTATTTATCGGACCGAACCCCAGTGTGCAGCCTGTTTTTATTCAGGACCAGTAAAACATCAGTGGGGTGTACAAGACTCGGTACCTTGTCTTTCTCACATTGTGCAGAGCCCACACGCACACACAAGAGTCTAACACGTTTACACACGTCGCTTTGCAGTAGGCACACTCTTCGGGTGTGTTATCAACTTGCTTATTTACTTACTTGCGTACTCCATGGAGTAGAGACCTTCTTGAGAAGCTAACCGGTTCTCAGCTTGCCAAGAAATTCACTGCATTTTATGGAACCCGAATGTTCAGTACCGGGTTTACAAGAACGCGCCACCTGTCCCTATCCTGAGTCAGATCAATCCAGTTCATGCCCCCCATCCCACTTTCTCAAAATCCTTCTTAATATTATCCTCCTATCTACTCCAGGGTCTTCCAAGTGTCTCTTCCCCTCAAGTTTTCCCACCAAAACCCTGTATACACATCTCTCCCCATACGTGCTACATGTCCCTCCCGTTTCATTCTTCTCGATTTGATCACCCGAATAATATTTAGAGGGGAGTACAGATTATTAATCTCATTATGTATTTTTCTCCACTCTCATCTTATCTCGTCCCTCTTAGGCCCAAATATTCTACTCAACACCCTATTCTCAAACACCCTTATCCTACATTTCTCCCACAATGTGAGCGACAAAGTTTCACACCTGCACACAACAACAGACAAAATTATAATTCTGTGTATCTTAGGTATTCTGTGTGTTATCATATTCAAAGAGACATTAGAGTCGTCCACACGAGACTTTAGTAATTAAAATTAGCACGCAGATGTATAAAATAAGCATTGTCATGCCTTTCGGTAGTATAATGCCCAACAAGATGGATATGCCTACACACAGCGTAACAGATCTGGCGTCTTTGTTCTCTTTTTTTTTTTTCAAATTTTCTCTGAAATTAAAATTTTACACGTTATTAAAGTAGCTGTTACAGAGAAACGTTCTTAGATTTAAATGAAAGGCGTGTTTGTAATCATGTGTACATACACATAGGGATGTGAAGAAACTTAGTTTTGTTATTGTCAACGCGATACTTAGGTACTCCCTGTGTGCACGTTCGGAAGACCACTGTGGATTGTTAAATACACAAGTTCGGGAATGCAATTACACGTGCCATCTCATTTTTCTGAGTTTTCTCGAAAAGAACAGACTGAACGAACGCAAATCGTGTGTTTCGTTTTTAAATACTAGTTTGTCCTCAGATATTTTTTCCTTCCAAAAATATTTAGCTTGCAGATATTTTTATAAAATTTTCTTTAAATTGATTTATTTAAATGAGAAAGTTTCCTAGTCCGTTCAGCGTGTCCGGCTTTGTTACGTGCTTACGGATGGAAGGACAAACGGAGAGACTTAATAGGTACTTCGCAGGATTGCGAACGTGCCTGGAATTTATTGTAATTGACTTGTCTATTAAGCCACACGTAGGCTATTTAGCAATGATTTTTTTTCTTCGCAAAACAGAAACGGGAACTTTTATAGTTGTGACATGTAATCGTTTCCGCTTATGATGTAACAATGCTTTAACTACAGTCATCAGCTGAGAATTACAAGAGTAAATCAGATGGTGGACAGAATATCCAGCAGAGTACGGAAGCGAAGAGAAAGTTTGAGGTCCTAGGCGAAATGTAGCACTTCATCTTTACTGACGTGCATTGCTTCAAGTTCCTGTTTGCAGTGGAGCATAATTCTGATAAAAACTCGTCCCCCCCCCCCCCCCACCCCCCCCCCCCCCCAACGATCTGCATGTATTCCTTACTAATGGTCAGAGGACGGTTACATTTCGTTAATGGGTTTTACAAACCATAAATATTTTTTTTCCCATAAACATTATACGGGTTGTGAATATTGTAATACAGTCACTGTCTAATAACTATACATCCTTGTTATGTTTATCTGCTTCTAACACAGTCACGGAGCTGTCTCAGACTGCTGTACGCCGTGAACTTTTCAGATGAACATTTTGATTTTTTTGTTGTTTATTGTTAGAATCCCTGTGTGGCCTCATGATTCTTTTCTTTCAGTTCATTTTTATTTCGTTTTTTCTCATTTTCCTTCTTTGAACCGTTACTTTATCTGTTTTCCTCCTTGTTTATTTGTCAGTTTCTCTCTTTCCTTCGTCGTTTTCATCAGGCTCTCCTCTCTTTTACCTTCTGTGTGCCTTCGTCATTCACTTCGCTTTTTCGACTCGTGACTTAACGTCCCACCCGATCACCACCTTAGTTGGCTCGAGACTCTGGAAAATCACAGTGGTGATCGGGTGGCTTACTGAACGCTGCTCAGAATGGGACATAACCCTGAAGGTTAAAGTCGTTAACTTGCAGAAGTGCGCAGACCGTAGGCGTCTGTGAGATTGACGGAGGAACTGACATTCGCATGAGATATTAATTCGATTGTTCCCTGATCACATGAAGATGGCGTACGCAATAAATTTTGCGAAATTCTGGACTACAGTGTGCACACCCAGGGCGTCTGGAATGCCATAAGAAGATCTGCAACTGAAAGACACACACTATGAGACACCATTTAAGTGGTTCTTTCCGCATGTTGACATAGTTTTACTGAATTGTTTTATCGTTTGTAGTTGCCAAGGGTTCCCTATACAGGACACATTGTAAATACCGTAGTAATCTTAATCTACGTTACTGTGTTTTAAACTTTTAATTACCCAGACTAACAAAAAAGGAGTGAAATGGATCAAGTAATACGGCAAAGTATGAAAGGCAGAGATGTAAGCCATAAAAAATACACATTAACAAAGACAGCTATTCTTGTAACAGACCTGAATATGGCGAATTAATGAGCAGTGAGATGTAGTCTGAGTACCTTACACATACAGTGTGCAGTTAAGTTGTGTCCGAAGCATCCGTCTTCATATTCCGCTACTAGTTGTTGGACAGTTCCGAGTTTCGGCCATTATAACGCGTTATAAAATTAGCTTTACTACGGCGATCAGTGCATTTTTTCGCGTATGGCGCAAACCACTGGTCAACTTCGGATGAAATTTCGTTAAGGTGATATTTGCATAATGTTATTTGGCCATTTTGGATTTAGCCATATTGACCGATTACAACACCAACTGTACATGAGGTCATAAATAGACTGTAAAATTTTTGACAGATTTTTGAAATTCATTATGCTGTACTGCCACAAGAATGATGAGTTTTTCTTATCCCTAGCTACATTGCGTAGCATCTACATCCTTTCTGGTCGTCGTAAGATGGTGGAAAGCATCGGTGAATGATTGATACCCTTCGTCTTTCACTAGACTGTCTTTTACGGCCGTTGCACTGGATATATGATGTAGACTGGATATCAGTACGACCGACAGTTAAATTTTTTAGCGGGGTATTAAATTTGTACTCCAGTGGAGTGCACTTATTTTCGAGATGTGTTCGCTGCTCTTTTCCGTATATCATTGGCTTTGGTGTTCATTCACTGCAGACACAGTAACTCGTCTTTTCGTAGTCCAGGAAGGAAATGAGAAATAGAAAATAAAGGATGCGAGTAAGACATTAGGAACAAAAATATTGGAGGAATAAGTTTAGAAAGGAATTTAGCATTAAATGATGAAAGAAGCACTAAAACACATCTAAGTTGTAACAATTTTGTGACTGCAGTCAGTGCCTTCATGAAACTGCGTAGGACGTACACAAGAAATACACTGGTATATAGGCATAACATATCAAACATATTATTGTGTGTGTAGAACATAATAACCATCCCAGTACAGCACCCTTGGCTCTATAATTTCATTCAGTGACGCATGTTCAGATCCTAGGATCATTATTAAGGGCACATTTTACTGTAACGTTTTATAAAAATGGTTTATAGTCTAAACTGTATGACAGTATTATGATTGCATAGCTGAAAAATGAGTTCCAAGCAGAACAGAAAGATTTATTTTTTATACTTAGAGTTATAGTTCTAAATATCTGTTAGTATTATCACTGTTTTTTGTGTTATGTTTTCTTTTGGGGGAAAACGCATTATTTAAGTGCAGGTTAAATTTGTCGGACGTAAGCTCACAGTGTCGGTCCGTCACCATGTTTTTCATTTTCATCGTCCAGACAGTATTTTATACATAATCTGAAAGTACATTTTCGATCTGTCGCCATGCCAGATTTCATATGTATAGCTGAAATAACTTCATCAGCTATCGCCATCAAACGGAATGTTAAAGAAAATGTTCGCACCGCCGTCTTGTTAATGTTGGCCTACTGTAACCGAGGCTGGCTATTTTTCCTGGTCTATTACCATGCATCATATCAGTTCCTAAAGGTGAGAGAACGTAGTTTCGCTGCCATTTTACAAGTTCGCTCTTCCTCCATGTTCTTATTAATATTGATTATAGGAAAAGAAAATGTACTGCGTTCGGATACCCTCAAAAGTTTCAACGTTCATACTCCATTTCATCAAAATCGGTCATCTGGTCGAAATCAAACTCCACACACACACACACACACACACACAGAGAACATGGTTTTGACAATGGTCCACTTTCCTATATGGAAAGGAAAGTGAGCTAACAATGCGAGAACTGATGTTCTTTTGGCGGAGTGTATGTAGA